>Ga0316222_1000370_pt1 | contig 70710 bp, 60 predicted proteins | sample TBH18011metaG_FD_206008 | JGI IMG/M metagenome (GOLD analysis project Ga0316222, IMG submission 206008) | Freshwater microbial communities from Trout Bog Lake, Wisconsin, USA - TBH18011 | ecosystem: Environmental > Aquatic > Freshwater > Lake > Hypolimnion/Profundal zone | place: USA: Wisconsin... | reverse complement strand
CTTCGATCAATCTGACAACGCAGAACGCCAGTTCGGATCTGGCAAATGCCACCTATTCCTACGCCGTCTATAACTCCGGCACCCTCGCCAACCCCGTTTACACGCTTTCGTCGACGCCTTGGCAGGTGCAGTATCCCAACCTGACGGCGGGGTATAATGGGGCCTCTGTCACCACCAATGACAAGCAGTTCAGCGCCTATGCGCAGGACAATTGGGACGTCAATCGCAAGCTGAGCCTGAGCATCGGTCTGCGTGTCGATCATGAAGTCGTGCCTGCCTATCTGAACTATGTGACGGGGGCCAATGTGGTGGCCGCGCTGGCCAGCACACCCGCCGGTTGGGCACAGAGCTATGCCGCAACATTGGCAACCAACGAGCCAGGCGCGCCGGGCATCAACATCGCCAATTACGTCAGCACGGGTTCGAACCGCTCTGCGCCGTGGAATTTCTCGCCGCGCCTTGGTTTCAACTATGACGTCCATGAAGATGGTTCGTTCGTGCTGTTCGGAGGATATGCCCGCGCTTACAATCGCAACCTGTTCAGCACGCTGGCGCTGGAAACCACCAAGATTGCCCTGAACGGCAACCCGCAGGTGTTCTTCCCCTCGGCCCAGACGCAGGATTCGTTCGGGCCCTGCGCCACGGCGGCTAACGTTAATCCGACGAACCATTGCTATGCTTGGGACCCGTCCTACCTGACGCCTGGGGGTCTGGCCGCGCTGCAAACCAGCCCGACCTCGCATGAGGTTGACTTGATGAACAACAACATCAAGACGCCCTATTCGGATCAGTTCAGCCTTGGTATCCGCAACAAGCTGGGCGACTGGAACACGCAGGCGACTTTGTCCTATGTGGCCAGCTACGATGGCATCTATGGCCATTGGGGTGCGCGGTATAGCAATGGGCAGTTCTATCAGGGCGGCAGTCAGTGGGGCGCGCAGGGCGTTCCCGGCGTGGGCTCGTTGATCCTGTGGGATAATGGTTTCAAGGATCAGGACCTTCAGTTCTCGCTGGCGGCACAAAAGCCTTACACCAAGGTTTCGGGCTGGAGCGCGACGGTGTCCTACACCCTCTCGTCGGCCAAGCAGAACAACGCCTATCCCTATGGCGCGGCCGGCAATATGTATCTGTTCGATTATCCGATCGCTGCTGACTATCCGATGATCAAATCGACGGCGGTTCCCACAAGCCGTCTGGTAATCACCGGTAGCCGCGATTTGCCGTGGAATTTCCAGATTGCTGGCAAGCTCGCGCTGGCGACCCCGCAGTTCGCTAGCACGATCTATGGCTGCAACACGGGCGTCCCGGGTTGCAACCCCAACAATTCCATTGGCGGTGGAACCGGCGGTGTGGCCGTCGCAAGGCCAAGCGATTTGCTGGGTTACAAAGACCTTGACTTCCAACTGACGAAGAACCTGACGTTTGGCAGCAACGAAACGGCCTATGTGCGTGTGGATGTGCTGAACCTGTTCAACTGGCATAATTGGGATCCTGCCGCGATACAGTTCAGCAACAATTCCAGCGGAGTGCCCGTTTCGGCCCATTACAATACCAACATGGGCCCAATTGTCGGCCAGCCCTTCACGCTCAAATTTTCTGCGGGCATGAAGTTCTAAAAGTTGATTTTGGCATTCGCGCCCATCCCTCCCCGGTGCGCGGATGCCAATCTTGCAGATGGACAATTGATTTTGTTTCACACAACCTAAGGAGAGGGCGATTTGCCCTCTCTTTCTTATCAGGTGTGCCATGCCCCACAGCCAGACGAAACGCCCCATACGGACGATTGCCATCATCGGCGGCGGCTCTGCGGGGTGGATGAGTGCGGCGGCGATCTCCAAATCGTTTGGCGCGGATATCCAGGTCCAGTTGGTGGAATCCGAAGAAATCGGCCTGATTGGCGTCGGCGAGGCAACGGTTCCCCATCTCTCGGCGTTCAATCGGCTATTGGGAATCGATGAGGCGGAGTTTGTTCGCCAAACACAGGGTACTTTCAAGCTCGGCATCCAGTTTAACGATTGGGGCAATATTGGCGACAGCTATGTTCATGGCTTTGGCACGATTGGCCGTGATCTGGGGTTGATGCCATTTCATCAATATTGGTTGAAGGCGCGCGCGACGGGGCAGGCTAAAGATATTAGCCTATACTCGCTCAATACAGTTGCTGCGCCTTTGGGCAAATTTATGGTGGCGCCCAGCGATGCGCCCGCCAATTCACCATTGGCTGAAATCGCCTATGCCTATCATTTCGATGCCGTTTTATATGCGCGCTATTTGCGCAAACTTGCAGAGGCGCAGGGCGTAAAGCGCACAGAAGGCAAAGTCATCGCGGTGCATCAAAACAGCGAGAGCGGCTTTGTTGAAAGTGTGCAGCTGGAAAATGGCACCACCATCGCCGCCGATCTGTTTATTGATTGCACAGGGTTTCGCGCCTTGTTGATCGAAGATACGTTGCATGCGGGCTTTGAAGATTGGACGCATTGGCTGCCATGTGACCGGGCCTTGGCGGTGCCTTGTGAAAAGATCGGGGCGCCAACGCCATACACGCGCTCTACCGCGCGGCAGGCGGGCTGGCAGTGGCGTATTCCGCTGCAACATCGCACCGGGAATGGCTATGTATACAGCAGCCAATTCATCAATGATGCGGATGCGGCAGATGTTTTGCTGAAAAGCATCGATGGCCGGCCAATATCCGACCCCAAACCCATCCGCTTCACCACGGGAAAGAGGCGCAAGCTGTGGGATAAGAATGTTATCGCGATCGGATTGGCAGGCGGATTTCTGGAACCATTGGAATCCACCGCCATTTTTCTAATTCAATCGGGCATATCCCGATTGATGAGCTTGTTCCCGAATATGGATTTCGATCCGGCTTTGCAAAAAACCTATAATGCGCAAGCCAGTTTCGAATACGAACGCATCCGAGACTTTATTATATTACATTACCACGCCACGGAGCGTGATGATTCAGATTTTTGGAATTACGTCAGGACGATGTCCGTTCCGGATGCGTTGAAATCATATATGGATTTGTTTTCCGCCAATGGTCAGTTCTTCCGCGAAGGGACTGAAATGTTTGGTCTGACCAGCTGGGTTCAGGTGATGTTGGGGCAGGGTATTATGCCTCGCAACTATCACCCCGCCGTTGATTGGGTCAAAAACGACGATATGCTCAGCTTGGTCCATCATGTGGAAAAGGTGGTGGCGTCAAACGTCGCGTTGATGCCCCGCCATGAAGACTTCATTGCAAGGCATTGCGCGGCCCGTCCGATGCAGTAAGCCGGAGGGGCCTGTGCTGGTTTCCGTTCCGGCGCCCCTTTCACATTGCATGCCGGGCGCCTACATAGGGGTGGATGCCACCTGACCCCCCCTCGTCCGCGCCCCCCGCCACACCGCAGGACAGCTGGCGTCAACTCGCCCGTTTCATGCCCTATTTGTGGCCGCGCGATAATCCGGGACTTAAGGTGCGGATCATCCTTTCGTGCCTGCTGATCGGCGCCTCGATGAAGGTTAGCATGACGCTGCCCTTCTTGCTGCAATATGCCATCGACGGCATGCATATTCAGGGGCACGCCGCCTATGTTTTGGCGTTGGGCTGGGTGCTGGCCTATGCGGCGGGGCGATTTGGCACCGTAATCTTCGACAATCTGCGCAATATCGTCTTCGAGCGCGTCGGCCAGGATGCCACCCGCCGTTTGGCCGAGGACGTATTTACCCGGCTGCACGCGCTCAGCATGCGGTTCCATCTGGCGCGGCGCACCGGCGAAGTCACCGTGGTGATGGAACGCGGCACCAAGAGCATCGACACCATGCTCTATTTCATGTTGTTCAATGTGGTGCCCACCGTTGTGCAACTGGTCTGGGTGGAGGAGATCTTCTACAGATATTTCGGCTGGGGGCTGGTGGCGGCGACCGCGCTGGCGGTGGCGATCTATCTGATGGCCACGCGGCTGATCACCGAATGGCGATCGCATCTGCGGGCCAACATGAACAAGCTGGATGGGCAGGCGATGGCCCGTGCGGTGGATTCGCTGCTCAATTACGAAACGGTCAAGTATTTCGGCGCGGAGTCGCGTGAACAGGCCCGCTATGCCGCCGCGACCCGTGCCTATGCCGATGCGGCGGTGACTTCGGAGAACTCGCTGGGGTTGCTGAATATTGCGCAGGCCTTGATCGTCAATCTGCTGATGGCGGCGGCGATGGGCTATACCGTGTGGGGCTGGAGCCGGGGTGTCTATACCATCGGGCAACTGGTGTTCGTGCAGACCTTTTTGACGCAGCTGTTTCGCCCGCTGGATATGCTGGGCATGGTTTACCGCACCATCCGGCAGGGGCTGACCGACATGGCCGCGATGTTCGCGTTGATCGACACCGACATCGAGGTGAAGGATGCCCCCGGCGCGCCGGCGCTGGTGGTGCGCCAGCCCAGCGTCGTGTTCGACAATGTGGTGTTCGGCTATGATCGTGATCGCGAGATCCTGCATGGCCTGAGCTTCGAGGTGCCCGCGGGGCATCATGTGGCCTTGGTCGGGCCATCGGGCGCGGGCAAGAGCACGATCGCGCGGCTGATTTTTCGGTTCTACGATCCTTGGGGCGGGCGCATCCTGATCGATGGGCAGGACATTGCGGGCGTGACGCAGGCCAGTTTGCGCAGCGCGCTGGGTATCGTTCCGCAGGATTCGGTGCTGTTTAACGACACCATCGGCTATAACGTCGGCTATGGCCGCGAAGGCGCCACGGAGGCGGAGATTGAGGCGGCGGCGCGAGGGGCCGCCATCTGGCCGCTGATCGATCGCCTGCCAAAGGGGCTGGGCACAGAGGTTGGCGAGCGCGGGCTGAAGCTGTCTGGCGGCGAGAAGCAGCGGGTGGCGATTGCGCGCACCCTGCTGAAAAACCCGCCCATCCTGCTGCTGGATGAGGCAACCAGCGCGCTGGACACCCGCACCGAGCAAGAGATTATCGCAACCCTGCATGACCTGTCGGCGCAGCGCACCAGCCTGACCATCGCCCACCGGCTGTCCACCATCGCGGATGCCGACACGATCCTGGTGCTGAACGAAGGGCGTTTGGCCGAGAGCGGCAACCATGCGGATCTGCTGCGCCGCGACGGCCTCTATGCCGCCATGTGGGCCGCGCAGGCCAACGAGGCCGAGCAAATGGCGGATGCCGCAGAATAGGCCAAACTTCGGCTCAATCTTGCAGGGGGGCGGTCCTTCGGGCTATGCTTGCCATCTGTGACATCAGTTTTGAGAGAGAACGCCATGACGCATCCCCTGCCAGACGCCACCCGCCATTACATCAACGGCCAATGGACCGTATCGCGGGGGACTGGGCGCAAGGCGATCATCAACCCTTCGAACAGGGCGGTGATCGGCGAAGTGGCGCTGGGCGATGCGGCGGATGTCGAGGCCGCCGTCGCCGCCGCCGTCGCCGCTTTCGATGCCTGGTCGCAAACCAGCGTGGCCGAGCGCGTGGCTGTTCTGCGCCGCATCACCGATGGGATGATCGCCCGCAACGATGAAATGGCCGCCGCGATCAGCGCTGAAATGGGCGCGCCGCGCGGGCTTTCCCGGGGGGCGCAGGCACCGTCCGGCCCTCAGCACTTTGAGGAAATCATCAAGGTTCTGGAAACCTATCAGTTCGAGGAAAAGCTGGGCACCACCCTGCTGCGGCGCGAGCCGATCGGCGTTTGCGCGCTGATCACGCCGTGGAACTGGCCGCTGAACCAGATCGCGGTGAAGGTGGCGCCGGCCTTGGCCGCAGGCTGCACCATGGTGCTGAAACCCAGCGAATTGTCGCCCTTGGACGCGGTGATCTTTGCCGAAATTTGCCATGAGGCGGGACTGCCGGCGGGCGTGTTCAACCTGTTGCAGGGCGACGGTGTGGGTGTCGGCGCGCCGCTGACCAGCCACCCGAAGGTGGATATGGTTTCGTTCACCGGATCGACACGCGCCGGCATCGCCATTTCCGAAAGCGCCGCAAAGACCATCAAGCGCGTAAGCCTAGAACTGGGCGGAAAATCGGCGAACATCATCCTTGACGACGCCGATCTGGCCAAGGCGATCCCCGCCAGTGTGCGCGGCTGTATGGGCAACACCGGGCAGAGCTGCAACGCGCCGACGCGCCTGTTGGTGCCCGCCGCGCTGTATAGCCAAGCCGTGGAACTGGCGGTGGCGACGGCGCAAAAGCTGAAAGTGGGCGCAGGCGACAGCGAAGCGGACCTCGGCCCGCTGGCCAATGAACCACAATATAACCGCGTGGTGGCGATGATCTCTGCCGCAGAGGCCGAGGGCGCAACGCTGTTGACGGGCGGCGCGACGCCGCCTGCCGGAACCGATGGCTACTTCGTCAGCCCAACGATCTTTGGCGATGTGACGCCGGGCATGACCATCGCGCGCGAGGAAGTCTTTGGCCCGGTACTGGCCATCCTGCGCTATGACAGCGTGGATGAGGCTGTGAGCATCGCCAACGACAGCGTTTACGGCCTGTCGGGCTATGTCTGGGGTTCGGAAGGCCGCGCGGGCGCGGTGGCGCGGCGTTTGCGCACCGGCATGGTGCATGTGAACGGTGCCTCGCTGGACAGCGCGGCGCCCTTTGGCGGGTTTAAAATGAGCGGCAACGGGCGCGAATGGGGCGTGTTCGGGCTGGAGGAATTCCTGGAGGTGAAGTCGGTGTACGGCGGCGGCCAATAACTTTGGAAAATGTGACTGCAAGGCCACAGCAAACCTGCGCCATGCAGGCTTCTCACCGGAGCGATTGACTCGCGGCCCGCGTTCTGTGATCACACACGCATTGGAGTATGACTGCGGAGGCCTGACGATGCGGTGCGGTTCAAGGATGCGGGCGTTCTATCTGGGTTCAGCCTGTTTGGGTGCGGCTTTGGCGTCGGCTCAGCCGGCTGCCGCGCAGGGGAGTGGAGGGGCGGCCAACCCCGATGCAGCCGCCAAACCAGCAGAATCCACCGGCAACGACATCATCGTCACTGCCACAAGGCGCGACGTGATGCTGTCGAAGGTGCCGATCTCGGTGAGCGCCTTCACAGAAAAGCGCGTCGATCAGCTGGGGATCAAGAATTTCAGCGATGTCGCGCGTTTCACCCCCGGCATCGCGATCAGCCAGAGCAATTCGGGCAATGACAATATCGCCATTCGCGGTGTGTCCTCGAATGCGGGCGCGGCGACCACGGGCATCTATATCGACGATACGCCGATCCAGATCCGTCAGTTGGGGCTGAATTCCAATGGCGCGGGGCCGATCATCTTCGATCTGGACCGTGTCGAGGTGCTGCGCGGGCCGCAGGGCACTTTGTTCGGATCGGGTTCGGAAGGCGGCACGGTGCGCTATATCACGCCGGCGCCCAACCTGGATCACCCGACGATTTACGCGCGCAGCGAGATGGACGCCACGCAAGACGGCAGCCCCAGCTATGAAGGCGGCGCATCGGTGGGCATGCCGATCGTCAAGGGGCAACTGGCCGCGCGGATCAGCGCTTATTATCGGCAGGATGGCGGCTATATCAACCGTTTGGACGCCAATACGCTGCAACTGTCGCAAAAGGACGCCAATTCGGTGGACCAGATGGCGCTGCGGGCGGCGGTGTTGTGGCAGCCGGCCCCCGGCTTGAAGATCGAGCCGAGCATTCAATACCAAAACCGGCTGAACCACGGCACGGACACCGGCGGCTATTATCTGGGGCTGAGCAACCCTTCGGCGGGCCAGTTCAACGAGGCCACCCCCACCGCGATGCAGGACCGCGACCACTTCACGCTGGCGGCGGTGAAGCTGGATTGGGACGCCGGGCCGGTTAAATTGATCAGCAATACCAGCTATTTCGACCGCACCGAAAATGTGAATGGTTACGATGGCGAGACGTACAACCTATCGTATTTCCAGCATAGTTTTGATCCGACCGCGCCGGGGTATGGGCTCGATCCTAACTATAATAGCTGCACTAATGGGCCTGCGCCGGTGGCCGGCAGCAGTTGCACGCTGAACCCTGCCTTCCTCGGCAAAAGCTCGCCTTTGCTGAATGCGCAGGGGCTGAGCCCGGCTTTTGTTGCGGCGTTTCAGGCGGCGACGGGCGGGCAGAATTATTCGGCCTATAACATCATCACCAACAAGCAGCAGAACTTTACGCAGGAAGTGCGGCTGCAATCCACCTCCAGCGGCAAGCTCGACTGGACGCTGGGTGTGTTCTATTCGCACATCAAGCAGCAGAGCAACGAGCGCATTTATGACCCGCAATTGGGCGCGATTACACAACTGCTGTTCGGCGAAAGCATCGCGGACGCATGGGGCGGGCAGGCGTTGCTGCCGGGCGGCTATGACTATCAGAACCTCGGTAACAGCGTGGAGTGGCAGGTCGCCGGTTTTGCTGATCTGACCTATGCGATCCTGCCCAATGTGAAGGCCAATGTGGGGCTGCGCTGGGCCAAGACGCATTTCAGTTTTACCAACGTCACGCAGGGGCCGCAAGCCTTTGGTGAACGGGATTCGGCGGGCAGCCAGGGTGATCAACCCGTGACGCCCAAGTTCAACCTGTCTTGGCAGATCAACCCCGGCGACATGGTCTATGCCACAGTGTCGAAGGGGTTCCGCCCCGGCGGCGCCAATGCGCCCTTGCTGCCGGCCTGCGGGGTGACGGCGCCCGATTCGTTCAATTCGGACAGCCTGTGGAACTATGAGGGCGGCGCAAAGCTGAAGCTGTTCGGCGGCGCGATACGCCTAGCCTCCAGTGCCTATTTGATCAAATGGTCAAACATCCAGCAGAGCGTCTATGTGGGTGCCTGCGGCCAGCAATTCGTCGGCAATCTGGGCGCGCTGACTTCCAAGGGGTTTGATTTGCAGGTCGAGGCGCATCCGGCGCGCAACCTGTCGGTGGATCTGGCGGTGGGCTATACCCATGCGCGTTACACCAGCGATTCCATCATTGCAGCCAGTTCGGACCCGACGTTGGCCAGTTCCTCCGCGCTGATCGTCGGGCTGACGGGCGATACAGTGCCCGGTGCGCCGTGGACGATCGCGCTGGGGGCGCAGTATGATTTCAACGTCGGTACGCACAAGGCGTTCATCCGCGTTGACGATCAATATGCCAGCCATAACAACGCCTATCTCACCAGCACCGATCCCAATACGCGCAATGTGGTGAGTTATGTTGGCGGCGTGGTTCAGCCGGCGGCGGCGACCAACACCATCAGCTATGACCCCGCGCTGGTCGCAGATCCGCAGACCAACGATACCTCGGTGCGGCTGGGGATGAGCTTTGGCAAGGTGGACGCGGCACTGTTCGTCAACAATCTGTTTAACAGCCATCCGCAGATCGATCTGGCGCATCAGGACAGCTACACGGCCACCTATACCGCGTCCACCGTGCGGCCGCGGACATTCGGATTGTTCGGCAGCTATCGGTTCTAGGGGGAGATCGTGGTGCCGAGTGCGCCCTGTTCGATCAGCTTCATGCCGTCGTTGATATCCTCGGATATGGCGCGGTGAAGGGCGGGGGCGTCCGACGTGCGGATCGCGGTGATCGCCTCTTGATGCCGGTCCACCAGCTGCGCGGTGCCCGACAGGCCGTAGATTACCCGCATAAAGGGGCCAAATTGCGCCCACAGCGTCTCGATCAGGCGCAGCGTGATCGGCTGGGCGGCGGCGCGATAGATCAGGAAGTGAAAGCGGAAATTATCGCGCATATAGGCATCGACATCGCCGCTGAGCAGCGCGGCATCGATATCGCCGTCGATCACGGCGAGGCGCTTGAGGGTGGCGCCGTCGATATGCGCCAAGGCCTGCGCGGCTGCGGCCGGCTCCAACAACAGGCGGCAACGCATCAGGTCGTCATAGCGGGTGCGGGTCATTTCGGGCACGGTGATGCGGCGCTTGCTGCGGATTTCCACCGCGCCTTCCGCCGCCAACCGGGCCAGCGCATCTCGGACCGGGGTCTGGCTCACCTCCAGCTCGCGCGCCAGCCCGCGGGTGGAAAAGGCGATGCCGGGCATGATTTTGCCAGTGATCAAGCGCAGCCGCAGCGTGTCGTAGATCTGCGCGGCCATCGACAGGGGCTCGGGCGTCGGTTCGCTGGGGGGGGCGTCGGATGGTGTCATTGGTCCGCCCATGGTTTGGCGACATTCGCCGGGCCGGTCAATCTGAGATTGCAGATAGTATGATTCAACCGTCCTATTACCACGCCACCGCCGGCCTGCGCCCGCAAACCGCGCCGCTGGATGGCGGCCGGCGGGTGAGTGTGGCGATTATCGGTGGCGGCTTTACCGGCCTTGGCGCGGCGCGTGAATTGGCGCGGGCAGGCATCGACACGGCCTTGATCGAGGCGGGCAGCTTGGGTGGGGGCGCGTCCGGGCTGAACGGGGGCCAAGCGCATGTCGGTCAGCGGCGCGATCAGCTGTGGCTGGAACGCGTGATGGGGCGCGAGGACGCGCGCAAGCTGTGGGATCTGGCGCTGGACGCGCGGGCTGATCTGGGCAATCTGATGGCGGCCAATCCCGACATCGCCTTTGCGCCGGGCGTGTTCGAGGCCGATCACAAGCCCGGTTTTGTGGCCGAAACGCGGGAATATGTGCGGCATCTGAATGAGGTTTACGATTACCCCCACGTCCGCTTTGTGGATAAGGAAGAGACCCGCGCGACGGTCGCCACCGCGGATTACCACGGCGGGCGGCTGGACATGCTGGCGGGGCATTTGCACCCGCTGAACCTGACACTGGCGCTGGGGCGTGATGCGCTGGCGCGGGGCGCGCAGATCTTCACCGACACGCCGGCGACGGGGCTGACGCGTGTGGGCGCCAGTTGGCAAATCACCACGCCGACGGGGCAGATCGTCGCGGACAAGGTGATCTTGGCCGGCGATGGCATGTTGCAGCGGCTGTACGCGCCGCTGGATGCGCGGGTGATGCCAATCAACAATTTCATCGCCGTTACAGCGCCGCTGGGGCAGGCACGCGCCGAAGCTTTGATCCGCCATGGCTATGCGGTGTCGGATTCGCGCTTTGTGGTCTATTATTTCCGCATGACGCCCGACCACCGGCTGCTGTTTGGTGGGGGGGAGAATTACTCGTATAAATTCCCCGCCGACATCGCCGGTTTTGTGCGCCCGCATATCCTGCGGATTTTTCCGCAGTTGGCTGACGTCGGCATTGATTACGCATGGGGCGGCACCTTGGGCATCACCGCCAAGCGTATGCCCTATGTCGCCGAACTGGAACCCGGCCTGTTCACCGCCGCCGGCTATTCGGGGCTGGGGGTGATCTTGGCGCCCTATTTCGGCAAGGTTCTGGCGCAGGCGATTGCCGGCGAACGCACGCGGTTCGATCTGCTGGCCAAGGTGCCCAATATGCGCTTTCCCGGCGGGCGGGCGCTGCGTTGGCCCAGTTTGGTGGCGGCGATGTCGTTTTATGCATTAAGGGATAGGTTGTAGCCCCCCTTGTTATAACATGTGGGCTGCTGTAAAGTGTGATCACAGATTCGATGGGATGAGAGTTTAATGTCGCAGCAAACCCCGCGTGCTGGTTTCCGTGCCGATCCTTCCGAGGCGCGCGCCTTCCTGGATGCTCATCCCGAAATCCAGTTTTTCGAGGTGTTGTTCACCAATATGTCGGGCGTTCCGCGTGGCAAACGCCTGCGCCGGCACGAGATCATGCCTGTGTATGAACAGGGACGGTTTCTGCCCGTGTCGCTGCTGGTGGTGGATATCAACGGCACCGATGTCCCTGACACCGGCTTGGTGTGGGAGGAGGGCGATAGCGACCGCATTGCCTATCCTGTGCCCGGCGGCATTGTGCCCGCGCCTTGGCTGGGGGCCGATGTGGGGCAGGTGATGTGCAGCTTGCACGAGCTGAATGGCGAGGTCTGCAACGTTGACCCGCGCGCCGTCCTGCAGCGCGTGATCGACCGCTATACCGCCGATGGCATGATCCCGGTGGTGGCTTGCGAGCTGGAATATTACCTCGTTGATGGCAAGCGCGGGGCTGATGGCGGGATTGCGCTGGCGCCCTCTCAGGTCAATGGTGCCCGCCCGCGCGGCACCGAGGTCTACGGCTTGCACGAGATCGAGGACGCCGGCCTGTTCCTGCGCGATCTATGGGCCAGTGCCGACGCGCAGAATATCCCGCTGGAGGGCGTGATCAGCGAATGCGCGCCGGGGCAGATCGAACTGACCCTGATGCACAAGCCCGACGCCCTGCGCGCCGCCGACGACGCCACCGCGTACAAGCGCGTGGCCAAAGGTGTTGCGCGGAGGCATGGCCTCTCCGCCACTTTCATGGCCAAACCCTTCGCCGAGGAAGCCGGCAGCGGCTTGCACCTGCATATGAGCGTCAACGACAAGGCCGGAAACCTGATGGCCAGTGAGGCGCCCGAAGGCCCGCCCCTGTTGCGCCACGCGATCGGCGGCATGGCGCAATTGCTGGGCGAGAGCATGGCGATCTTTGCACCGAACGCCAATTCATACCGCCGGTTCCGCGCCAATTCATACGCGCCGGTGGCCCCCACATGGGGCGTCAACAACCGCACCGTGGCGCTGCGCGTGCCCGCCGGCAAGCCGCATACCCGCCATATCGAGCACCGCGTGGCGGGCGCCGATGCCAACCCCTATCTGGCCTTGGCGGCGGTGTTGGCGGCGGCGCATTATGGTATCGTCAACAAGATCGACCCCGGTCCGCCGGTGGTGGGCGATGGCTATGCCGCCGTGGCCGCAGGCAATGCGGGCAGCGGCGCCAAGCTGCCGACCAACTGGTTCGCGGCGGTGGATGCCTTTGAAAAATCCGAGGTCTTGCGTGAATATCTGGGCGAGGAATTCGTCCGCCACTACACCACGGTCAAGCGCACCGAGCAGGACCGGTTCTTCGCCGCCGTGCCGAACCTCGATTACGACTGGTATCTGGTGAATGCCTGAGGGGAACGTCACCGCGCGCGGCCCCTTGTGGGCGACGTTCGGTCCGCCGGCCTTTTGGTTGGTGGCGTTTTTCCTGGTGCCGATGGCAATTATCTGGGCCTATAGCTTCGGGCACACGGTAGGCCAGACCAGTATCGTAATCGATGGCAGCCTCAGCAATTATGGTCGGGCGGTGGCGCCGATTTACCTCGGCATTCTGGGCAAGAGTTTCGGTATCGCGGCGCTGACCACTGTGCTGTGTGCGGTGATTGGTTTCCCGGTGGCGCTGGTGATCACCTTTGCCCCGGCGCGAGCGAAGATTTGGCTGCTGATGGCGCTGATGTTGCCGTTCTGGATCAACCTGTTGATCCGCACCTATGCGCTGATGGCGGTTCTGCGGACGCGGGGGTTTATCAATACATCGATGGAGGCGTTGTGGAATGCTTTCGGAGGGCATTTCGCGCCTTTGCCGATGCTGCATAATGGTTTTGCGGTGGTGCTAGGGCTGGTTTATGTCAACCTGCCCTTCATGGTATTGCCGCTCTATACCGCGCTGGACCGGCTGGACCGTTCGCTGATCGAGGCCAGTCTGGATCTGGGCGCGGGGCATTTCCGCACGATGATGAACATTGTGGTGCCACTGGCGCTGCCGGGCATTCTGTCGGGGGTGCTGATCACGCTGATCCCGGCGCTGGGGTCCTATTTGACGCCAGACCTGATGGGCGGCGCCGACAATCAGATGATCGCCAACGTCATCGAGCGGCAGTTCAAGCGCGCCAATGACTGGCCGTTCGGCGCCGCTTTGTCGTTCATGCTGATGTATATGACGCTGATCGCCATCGCGGTGCAGGCCTGGGTTGGCCGGCGCGCCGATGCCCGCAAGGTGAAGGCCGCATGAAGCGCGCCCCCCTCGCTCCGCTCGATTACCACCGGCGCACGGCTTTGCGTGTGTGGATGGGGGCGGTTTTGCTGTTCCTTTACGCGCCGCTGGTGGTGCTGGTGGTCTACAGCTTCAACGCCTCCAAACGGAACATCATTTGGACCGGATTCACGCTCGATTGGTATCGCAAGCTGGCGGGGGACAGCGATCTGCTGACCGCTTTCGGCAATTCGCTGACCATTGCGGCGGTGTCGACCGCGGTGAGTTTGGTGCTGGGAACGCTGGCGGCGGTGGCCCTGTGGCGGTTCCGTGTGCCGATGCGCGGCGCGTTTGAGGGGGCGATGACCCTGCCCATCGTGGTGCCGGAAATCTGCATGGGCGTGGCGATGCTGGTGTTCTTTGCCAAGGTTTTGCCTTGGCCCGCCGATATGATGTGGCCGCTGAATTTGGGGGCGATTATCATCGCGCATATCTCCTTCAGCTTTCCCTTTGTGGCGGTGGTGGTGCGGGCGCGACTGGCCAGTTTCAACCGAGAGCAAGAGGAAGCCGCGCGCGATCTGGGGGCCAGCGAATGGCGGGCCTTCATCGATGTTTTGGTGCCGCATCTGCGCCCGGCGCTGATTTCGGGCGGGCTGCTGGCCTTTACGCTCAGCCTCGATGATTTCGTGATCACCTTTTTTACCGCCGGGCCAGAGACCACGACCTTCCCGGTGAAGGTCTATTCGATGGTGCGTTTCTCGGTCACGCCAGAGGTCAATGCGGCATCGACGCTGCTGATCCTGATTACCGTGGTGCTGACGGCGGTGGGCATGAAGCTGCAAGGCAAGGATGCCGCGGGTCTGGGAGGACATGGCTGAATGAGCGATAGCTTTATCCGCATATCGAACGTCACCAAACGCTATGGCGCGGTGACGGCGGTCAGCGATGTGACGCTGGACATCAAGCGCGGCGAGTTCTTCGCGCTGCTGGGGCCGTCGGGCTGCGGCAAGACCACCTTGCTGCGGATGTTGGCCGGGTTCGAGATTCCTGATGAAGGCCAGATCCTGATCGACGGCGTCGATATGGCGGGGGTGGCGCCTAACAAGCGCCCGGTGAATATGGTGTTCCAGTCCTACGCCGTTTTCCCGCATATGAGCGTGGCGGATAACGTCGCCTATGGCCTGAAGATCGACGGTGTGCCCAAGGCCGAGCGCGACACGCGCGTTGCCGAGGCGTTGGAGCTGGTCAAGCTGGGCGGCTATGGCACGCGCTCGCCGGATCAGCTGTCGGGCGGGCAGAGGCAACGTGTGGCGTTGGCCCGCGCACTGGTCAAACGCCCCAAGGTGCTGCTGCTCGACGAGCCTCTGTCGGCGCTGGATGCCAAGCTGCGTGAGGCTATGCGGATCGAGCTGGCGCAGATCCAGCTGAAGGTCGGCGTGACCTTCGTCATGGTCACCCACGATCAGGACGAGGCGATGGCCATGGCCGACCGCTGCGCGCTGATGCAGGGCGGCACGATGCAGCAATGCGGCACGCCTTGGGATATGTATGAATACCCCGCCAACCGCTTTGTCGCGGATTTCATCGGCAGCGTGAACATGGTCGAGGGCAAGTTGGTGGAGGACGAGCGCGATCATGCGCTGGTCGATACGCCGGCATGGGGCACCAAGTTCTGGCTGGATCACGGGGTTTCGGGCGCCAAGGGGGCCAGCGTTTGGGCCGCCATTCGCCCCGAAAAGATCACCATGATGCCGCGCGCCGCAGATAGCCCACCGCCTGCGAGCGCCGCGCCCGACGGCTGTAATCTGGTGGCGGGCGTGGTGCATTACAGCGCCTATCTGGGGTCCGAAACGGTGTATGAGGTGAAGGTCGGCGACCAGATCCTGAAGGTGCTGCGCCCCAATTCCAACCGCGATGATAATGGCTGGTGCGCTGATGGCCAACCGGTGTGGCTCAGCTGGAGCCCCCAAAGCCCCGCCATCCTGCTGGCATAGAATTACGAAGAGAGGCATGAAATGTTGAACCGCAATTACGACGCCGCCCGCCTGCACACATTGGATGTGGCGCACCATTTGCCCGCGCAATCAAGCTATGCCGAGCATCAGCGCATGGGCGGCAACCGCATCATTACGCGCGCGGCGGGCAGCACCGTCTATGACATCGACGGCGAGGCGATGCTGGACGGCATGGCGGGGCTGTGGTGTGTTGATGTGGGTTATGGCCGGAAAGAACTGGCTGATGTGGCCTATCAGCAGATGCAGGAACTGCCGTTTTACAACACCTTCTTCAAGACGGTGACGGTGCCGCCGATCGAACTGGCGGCCAAGTTGGTGAAACTGCTTGGCGGCAATTTGCAGCACATCTTTTTCAACAATTCCGGCTCTGAATCGAACGACACGGTCTACCGATTGGCGCGGTATTATTGGCAATGCAAGGGCCAGCCCCAGCGCAAGATCTTCATCGCGCGGCGCAATGCCTATCACGGCTCCACCACGCTGGGCGCGGCGCTGGGGGGCATGACTTATATGCACGCGCAGCACGGATCGCCCATCGGCGATATCGAACATATCATGCAGCCTTACCATTTCGGCGAGGGCTTTGACGAAACCCCCGAGGAATTTGGCCAGCGCGCCGCCAATGATCTGGAGACGCGGATTTTGCAGGTCGGGCCAGAAAACGTCGCCGCCTTTATCGGCGAGCCGGTGCAGGGTGCGGGCGGGGTGATTATCCCCCCCGAAGGCTATTGGCCGCGCATCGATGCCATCTGCAAGAAATACGGCATCCTGTTCATCTCTGACGAGGTGATCTGCGGCTTTGGGCGGTTGGGCAAGTGGTTCGGGTTCCAGCATTACGGCACAAAGCCCGATATGGTGTCGATGGCCAAGGGTTTGACCTCTGGCTATATTCCCCTGTCCGCCACCGCCGTCAGCACCGAGATCGTCGAGACATTGCGCGCCGCCGACGAGGATTGGGTGCATGGTTACACCTATTCGGGCCATCCGGTGTCCTGCGCGGTGGGGCTGAAGAATATCGAGATCATCGAGGGCGAGCACCTCGTTGACCGGGTGAAAGATGTCCTTGGTCCGCAGCTGGCCAAGGGCATGGCGCGGCTGGCGCAGCATCCCCTGGTGGGTGATGCGCGATCGCTGGGCCTGATCGGCGCGGTGGAATTCGTCGCCGAAAAGGGCACCAACAAGCGCTATCCTGCGGAAAAGGCATCGGGCGTGGTGGTGCGTGATGCCTGTATCGCCCGCGGGTTGATGGTGCGGGCGGTGCGCGATTCGATCGTCTTCTGCCCGCCCTATGTTATCACCCACGACGAGCTGGAATTCATGATAAACACCATCCACGAGGCGCTGGATGAGGCGCTGGCCAAGCTTCAGGAGTAAAACCCATGACCAATGCGGTCAAAGAATGGATTGCCACCAACAAGGTCAGCGAAGTCGAGTGCTTGGTGCCCGACATGAACGGCGTGCTGCGCGGCAAGGTGCTGCCAGCGCAAAAGTTCATCCAGTCGGTGAACAATGGCAGCTTGCGGATGCCGCTGTCGATTTTCAACGTGACCGTCACCGGCGAATATGCCGATGTCGATTTCGATGAAACCAGCGAGGAGTTTCACGATCCCGATGTGCAATTGCATCCGGATGTGTCCTCGCTGTGCGTGGCGCCGGGGTTCAAAACGCCCACCGCCTTTGTATTTGCGGACGCCATTGGCAGCGACGGCAAGCCCGCAGAGGTCGCCCCCCGCCGGGTGCTGCAACGGATGCTGGAGATCTATGACGCCGAAGGCTGGACGGTCAACGTCGCGCCAGAGCTGGAGTTTTACCTGACGCAAACCAACGTTGACCCCGATCTGCCGCTGCTGCCCCCCACGGGCCGTTCGGGCCGCGCGGAAACCAGCCCGCAACCCTACGGCCTGGAAGCGGTGACCGAGTACGAGGATATCATCGAGGATATCTATGACCATGCGGAGATCGCCTCGTTGCATCTGGACACGATGATCCATGAATCGGGCACGGGCCAGTTGGAGATCAACTTCAACTACGGCGCGCCGGTGCATCTGTGCGATCAGGTGATGGTGTTCAAACGCATCGTCCGCCAGGTGGCGCTGGCGCACGGGGTTTACGCGACATTCATGGCTAAGCCGATGGAGCAACAGCCGGGCTCGGCGATGCATCAGCATATCTCGCTGCACGCCAAGGAGGGCGGCAAGAACCTGTTTTCGGATGGCAAGAAGGGCAATATCACGCCCTTGTTCCGCCATTTTGTAGGCGGTTTGCAGCGGTATCTGCCCGAAATCACCCCGATGTTCGCGCCCAACGTCAACTCATTCCGGCGGATGCGGCCCAGTTTCGCCGCGCCCATCAACACGCAATGGGGCTATGACAACCGCACCTGTGGGCTGCGCGTGCCGCTGTCCGATGGGGCCAGCGCGCGGGTGGAAAACCGCCTGCCGGGGTCGGATTCCAACCCCTATCTGGCGATTTCGGCGGCCTTGGTTTGCGGCTATATCGGCATTCGCGACCAGATCGAGCCGATGGATATGGTCAAGGGCAACGCCTATCTGCGCCCGCGCACCCTGCCTAAAACGCTGCAGGATGCTCTGGACCGGTTCGCGGCCTGCGAGCCGGTGCGGGAGCTGCTGGGCGATGAATTTGTCCGCACCTTTCTGGCGATCAAGGCCACTGAACTGAATGCCTTCGACGGCGTCATCAGTTCGTGGGAACGTGATCACCTGCTGCTGAAAGTCTGAATCCGCCATGCTGTTCAACCACCCAAAATCGCGTCGATCCTTGCTGAAACAGGCAGGGGTTGGCGCGCTTGGGCTGACGTTTGGCGGCTTTTTGGATGGCTGCACGCGGGCCGAAAAGCGGCATCTCAATTTCTATAATTGGGATACCTATATTGGCGATACCACGCTGGCCGATTTCAAGGCCGCGACCGGCATTGACGTGCATATGTCGCTGTTCGCCAACAATGATGAGCTGTTCGCCAAGCTGCGCGGGGGCAATCAGGGGTTCGACGTGATCGTGCCCTCGAATGATTTTGTCGAGCGGATGGTGCTGGCGGATATGTTGCTGCCGCTGGATCACAGCCTGATCCCCAATTTCGCCAATATTGCGCCGGCGTTCCGCGATGCGCCGTTTGATCGGCATCGGCGATTTTCCATGCCCTATACCTGGCTGGTGCTGGGCATTGGTTACCGCAAATCGGTGGTGAAGGAACGGCCAGACAGCTGGAAATGGGTCTATGATTCAGACCGTTACAAGGGCCGCATCGGGCTGTTTTCCGAAAGCGCCGATACGTTTCGCCTGGTCTATAAATACATGGGTTTCCCCATGAACAGCACCGACCCGGCGCATCTGGAGGCCGCCACCCAGTTGCTGCTGCGCCAGAAACCCAATGTGCTGATGTTCCACGACGACGATGGCCAAAGCCTGCTGGAGGCCGGCGATATCGACATCGTTGTGGAATATAACGGCGACGTCGCGCAGGTGATGCTGGAGGACCCGGACCTCGATTTCGTCGTCCCGCGTGAGGGCAGCGAGCTGACCAGCGACTGCCTGTGCATCCCCAAGGGCGCGCCCAACCCCGATATGGCGCACGCTTTCATCAACTATATGCTGGACGGCAAGGCGGGCGCCGGCATCACCAACACCATCCGATACCCCACGCCCAACGCCGCCGCCGCGCGGCTGATGGACGATGCCTATCGCAACAATCCGGTGATTTTCCCGCCCAAGGACATTTTGGCCAAATGCGAATACGCGCACTACACCGGAGAGGCCTATGCCCATGCGGTGGAAGACGCGATGACGCGGGTACGCGCCGGTTAAAGGAGACAGCATGAAGCCGAATACCCCCAGCATGCCAAATTCGCCGAGCATGGACGCCTATTGGATGCCGTTTACGGCCAACCGCCAGTTCAAGGCCGCCCCGCGTATTCTCAGCGGTGCGAAGGGCATGCATTACACCGCCGATGATGGCCGGCGCATTCTGGATGGTACGGCGGGTCTGTGGTGCGTGAATGCCGGACACGGACGGCCAGAGATCGCCGAGGCGGTCTATCAGCAGCTGCAAACGATGGATTTCGCGCCCAATTTCCAGATGGGGCACAACCCCAGTTTCGCCTTTGCGGAAGGCTTGGCGAAGATTGCCCCTGCCGGCATGGACCGGGTGTTTTTCACCAATTCGGGTTCGGAAAGCGTCGATACCGCGCTGAAAATCGCCTTGGCGGTGCAGCGGGCGCGCGGGCAGGGGACACGCACCCGCTTTATTGGCCGTGAAAAGGGCTATCACGGCGTCGGTTTCGGCGGCATTTCGGTGGGCGGGCTGGTCAATAACCGCCGCGTTTTCGGGCCGATGCTGGCCGGGGTGGATCATCTGCGCCACCCACTGGATATTGCGCGCAACGCCTTTTCGCCGTGTCTGCCCGAACACGGGTTGGAACTGGCGGAGGATCTGGAGCGGCTGGTTCAGCTACACGGCCCGGAAACCATCGCGGCGGTGATTGTTGAGCCGGTGCAGGGTTCTGCTGGCGTTATTATCCCCCCGGCGGGCTATCTGGAGCGCATCCGCGAGATCGCCACCAAACACGACATCCTGTTGATCTTTGATGAGGTGATCACCGGGTTCGGCCGCCTCGGCACGCCGTTCGCGGTGGATTATTTCGGCGTGAAACCGGACATGTTCACCGCAGCCAAGGGACTCACCAACGCCTGCGTGCCGATGGGCGCTGTGTTCTGTGACCGGGCGATTTACGAAGACATGATGAAAGGCCCGGAGGCCACCATCGAACTGTTCCACGGCTATACCTATTCCGGGCACCCGATTGCCTGCGCGGCGGGGATGGCGACGCTGGACATCTATGCCCGCGAGGGGTTGCTGACGCGCGGCGCCGCGCTGGCTGCACATTGGCAAAAGGCATTCCATTCCTTGCGCGATTGCCCGCATGTGATTGATATTCGCACCATCGGCGTGATGGCGGCGGTGGAATTGGCCCCCCGTGCCGATGCGGCGGGTGCGCGCGCCTATGAGGCCTTTGTGCATTGCTTTGAGAACGGGCAGTTGGTGCGGGCGACGGGCGATGTGTTGGCCTTCTCGCCGCCGCTGATCGTCAGTGAGGAGGAGATCGACGAACTGGTCGCAGGCGTTCGTGCCGCGTTGAAAGTGTTGAAATGACACGCATCCTGATGATGGAGGGCAACACAGAGGCCCGCCGCGCCAGACAGCATGAATTGGGCGTGCGCACCAGCAGCGCGATCTATATGAAGGCCGTTCTGGCACATTTCCCCGATGCCGAGATCGACGTTGTCAACGCTGCGGACCCCGCACCGATGAGCAATTTGCCGCAGGGGCGGGTGCTGTCCGATTACGACGGGATGATCATCACCGGATCATCGCTGCACGCCTATGATACCGATTTTGCCGTCACCAACCAGATCGCGCTGGTGGCAGCGGCGGGCGAGACGGGGTTGCCGATGTTTGGGTCTTGCTGGGGCTTGCAGATCGCGGTGATGGCGGCGGGGGGGCGGGTTATCCGCAATCCTGCGGGACGCGAAGTGGGGTTGGCACGCAAGATTTGCGTCAATGAGGTTGGCGCCCAGCATCCGATGTTCGCCGCGAAACCGCCGGTGTACGATGCGCTGTGCATCCATTATGACGAGGTGGTGGAGCTGCCGAAGGGGGCCGTTCTGCTGGCCTCCAACGCGCATTCCCGTGTGCAGGCGGCGGTCATTCCAGTCGGAAAGTCAGAGGTTTGGGCGGTGCAATATCACCCTGAATTCGATCTGGCGCATATGGTGCAGATTTACCGCCTCTATGCCGACGAGATGATCGCGCAGGGTTTTTTCGCGGATCAGGCGGCCCTGGATGCCTATGTGGGGCAGTTACGAGCGCTGGATGCGGCGCCCGATAATGCCGGCCTCAGCTGGCAGCTGGGCATCGACGAGGATGTGCTAAACCCCGATATCCACCACGCCGAGGTTGTCGCGTGGATCAGGCAGTTGCCATCGTAATGGCGGGCTGTGGCGCCGGCTGAAACCGACGCCACAGCCCCTCACCATTAAAAGCTGGCGGTCAACGAAAGTACGCCAACGGTCTTTGCTGGGCGATAGTAATAGGTGTTCACCGAGGTCAACGCCGGGCCAGTGATATTGGCGATGCTGCTGCGGGTGACATTGGTGCCAACAGCGGACAAGTCGAGGGTCAGGTTCTTCCACTTGTAACCAGCGCCGACGGTGAAATCGACATATTCCTTGGCGCCCATGTAGTCGAAGCCGCCAGCGGTCTGTGCGACGTGGCTGTGCAGCGTCAGGGCCGGCATCTTGACCGGGCTGAAGGTCAGTTCGAAATATTTGTAGGCGCTGGTATGCGTGGCCGAACCGGTCACCGAAGTGTCCAGACCTTTTTGGGTGGGTGCAAAGTTGATGCCAACCCGCACGCCAATGGGGCCGTAAGACTTCGACAGGTCGGCATAGACCTCGTAATAGCTGGTGACGGCGTTGCCCGGGTAGATATAGCCGTACAGGCCGCCATCCGCCGTGATGCCGCTCTTGCCCAAGGCGTGGCTGTAACCGGCGTAGGCGTCGATTTCGGTGCCACCGGGGTTGATCGGCGAACCGTGTGAGCCAGCATCGGCATAACCGTTCGGATCACCATAGGTGCTGGAACCCCACGAACCGATGTAGAAGCCCGACTTGTCGGTGATCGTCATCGAACCCTGCATAACGGGGTTGTTGTTCGATTGGGAAATACCACGGAAACGATACTGGCTGGCAAGTTCTGCCGAACCTGTCACCGTGAATTCTGGTGTAGGAGCCGGAGCCGTATCGGCATAGGCAGCTTGGGCGGCACCGGCAAAGCCAATGGCAGCACATGCGCAAAACAGTTTAAACTTCATAAGGAGCCCTTTCACAGAAATAGGGTTCCTTCCCGCGACCGCCGTATCAGGCCTCATTTATGGACCCGATTACTGCGACGTCCCGTTGGCTATCAGGCGATGGTGCAGCGCACAATAGCCGGAACGAACCTTGCGGGGTATTTGAACGATAGGTGTGCTTTTTTTGCCACGAAGGGTTTAGGGGGTATTACTTAGCTGGATGGCAGGGGGCGATGAACCATGTTTGCCTCAGTTTTCCGCCCCCTTCCAGATCACCGCCTGCGCCACCCAGCCGCAGGCTTTGTCAGGGTTATATGTGATGGCGGGCGAGCCATACAGAACCCAACCCTCTGCCAAGGCGAGCGAAACCCGCTCGCAAAAGGCGTGGTCGTCGCGGCCGGTGAGCAGGCGATAGGGCAGTCTGCCATCGGGGGGTGTGGGCATTTTGTTGCTCCTTACAGGATGTATTTGGACAGGTCGGTGTCTTGGGCCAGCCCGGCGAGGCGGCTCGCGACATAGGCTTCGTCGATCAGCACCGTCTCGCCCTTGCGGTCTTCGGCCTCAAAGGAAATTTCCTCCAACAGCTTTTCCATCACCGTTTGCAACCGGCGGGCGCCGATATTTTCCACGCTGTCGTTCACCTGCGCGGCGATGCGGGCGATGGTGCGGATGGCTTCGGGGCGAATATCCAGAGTCACCCCCTCGGTGCCCAGCAGCGCGTGGTATTGCTGCACCAGATTGGCCCGCGTGTCGCTGAGGATCGCCACAAAGTCCTCCTCGGTCAGCCGCCTTCAGCTCCACCCGGATCGGCAAGCGGCCCTGCAATTCTGGCAGCAGGTCGCTGGGTTTCGCCACATGGAACGCGCCCGATGCGATGAACAGCACGTGGTCGGTTTTCATCGGGCCATATTTGGTGGCGATGGTGGTGCCCTCGATCAAGGGCAGCAGGTCGCGCTGCACCCCTTCGCGCGACACTGAGCCGCCGTGCACGTCGCTGACGGCGATCTTGTCTATTTCGTCGAGGAACACGATGCCATTGGCCTCTGCATTGGCCAGCGCGACGCGGGCGACATCGTCTTGGTCCATGCGCTTTTCGGCTTCTTCGTCCACCAGCTTGTCCCACGCGTCGGGGACGCGCATCTTGCGGCGTTTGGTGGGTTTTTGGCCCATCGCCTTGGCCATCATATCGCCCAGATTGATCATGCCGATGCCGCCGCCGGCGCCCGGAATATCCATCGGCATGTGGGGGGTGTCCTCCACCTCGATCTCCACCTCGGTGTCGTTCATGGCGTTTTCCACGATCCGCTGGCGGAATGATTCGCGCGTCGCCTCGCTGGCGCCGTCGCCGACGAGGGCTTTCAGCAGGCGTTCCATCGCGGCTTTGCTGGCGGCCTCGCGCACGGCTTCGCGGCGGCGGTCTTTTTCCAGACGGATGGCTTCCTCGGCGAGGTCGCGGCCGATTTGCTCGACATCGCGGCCGACATAGCCGACCTCGGTGAACTTGGTCGCCTCGACCTTGACGAAGGGCGCATCGGCAAGGCGGGCCAGTCGTCGGCTGATCTCGGTCTTGCCGCAGCCCGTCGGCCCGATCATCAGGATGTTTTTGGGGCTGACCTCGTCGCGCAAATCGGCGGACAGCCGTTGCCGCCGCCATCGGTTGCGCAAAGCCACAGCAACCGCGCGCTTGGCATCTTGCTGGCCGATAATGTGTTCGTCCAAGGCAGCGACAATCGCCTTGGGGGTAAGCGCATCGTTCATGAGATTAACCAATCGTTTCAAGCGTCACGCGCTCGTTGGTAAAGACGCAGATGTCGGCGGCAACCTTCATCGCCTTGCGGGCGATGACCTCGGCGTCGGCCTCGTATTCTGCCAGCGCCCGCGCGGCGGCGAGGGCGTAATTGCCGCCGGAACCAATCGCCGCGATGGTGGTTTCGCCCAGATCTTCCGGTTCCAGCACATCGCCATTGCCGGTCAGCACCAGCAACACATCGGCATCGGCGACGATCATCAGCGCCTCTAGGTTGCGCAGATATTTGTCGGTGCGCCAGTCCTTGGCCAGCTCCACCGCAGCGCGCATGAGTTGCCCGCGATGCGCCTCCAGCTTGCGTTCCAACCGCTCGAACAGGGTAAAGGCATCGGCGGTGGCGCCCGCGAAACCCGCGATCACCTTTCCTCCGTCACCAAGCCGGCGCACCTTGCGCGCATTCGGCTTCATCACGGTGTTGCCCATGGAAACCTGGCCGTCGCCGGCAATCACCGTGCGTCCGCCCCGCCGCACACCAATAATGGTCGTGCCGTGCCACTCGATCAGCCCGTGGCTGGCTTTTGAATTGCTCATATGCGGGATATGGGGAGTGCGCCGGATTTGTCCAGTGCCCCCCGCATAAGGGGAATTAGCTGCCGTTTGGCCCGCCGCCCGGGGCGCCGCCGCTGGCCCCGCCGCCAACGCCGCCGGTGCCCACTGTGCCGATGTTGCCGAACAGATCCTCAAAGAACGAACGCTTGCGGCCCAGAACCGGCGTCAAGGCGCCATCGGGGCGGATGTTCGCCATATTGGTGGCATTGGCGGTTTGCACCTCGGACACATTGCCCTTGGCGTCAAAGCGCACGCGCAGCACCACTTCCTTGACCGTGCGCGGCTGGCGGAAGGGGGGCTGATGGGTGTCGTCAGAGATGTAATACCACGTCGGCTGGCCGAACTCGCTGACGAAGGTGGGGCGGCCCAGCGTCTGTTCGACCGAATATTTGTTGTCGATATGCGGCTGAATGGTCTGCAACAGCGTATTATCAACGATATAGCCGCGGTGATCGTTGATCGAAGCACAGCCCGCCAGCAGCGCGCCCGCGCATGCGGCCAGCGCCAGATTGCGCACGCAGCGCCGCACCCGGCCAGAGCCACCTGAAGCCATTTCCATCCCACGCATCACGCATTGCTCCAAATCTATCATCGGGCCAGCAGGGTCTGGGCTTGCCAGCCGCCGAACCGCCCCTTAACGCAAGCAGCCTTAGGGCTCCTCGCACAACATCGCAATGGTGCTTGGGCGGGGGTCATTTAATCAGGGCTGAATAGGATGCTCACCAATATCTTGGCCAAGCTGTTTGGCGCGGGCGCCGACGCCCAGGCTGCCGTTCGCCCCGTATGGCACCGGGTGGTGAAATTGGCGCGGGTGCCGGCGTGGTATCGCGCCGGCGGCATTGCGGACAGCGTGACCGGGCGGTTTGATGTGATCACGCTGGTGCTGGCCTTGGTGATGCTGCGGATGGAGGCTTCGGGTGATCTGGCGGTGCCCTCGGTGCGGCTGACCGAATTGTTTGTGGAGGATATGGACGGGCAATTGCGCGAATCGGGGATTGGCGATCTGGTGGTCGGCAAGCATATCGGCCGCTTGCTGAGCGTGCTGGGTGGGCGTCTGGGGGCGCTGCGCGATGCGATGGGCGGCGAAGATCCGACAGCGTTGACCGCCGTTCTGGCGCGCAACCTGACGCTGAACTCTGGCGCCACGCCCGATGCAGCCGCCGCGATGGCTCGGGCCTTGTCGGGTGTGCTGGGCACGCTGGATGATGCGGCGCTGATGGCCGGCCATATCCCCTTGCCAGAGGCGCTGGCATGAGCGAGGCCGCACCGCCCGAGCCGGAATTCAGCCGCCCCATCGATGTGCGCGCGATCACCGAGCCTGCCTTGGCGCTGGAGGCGAGCCCGGAGGAGTGCATCGCGCTGGCCCGGCGGTTTGATCTGGTGCGCATCAAATGGTTGCGGGTCAATATCGATCTGGAGCGGCAGGGCCATGACGTGCTGGCCAAGGGGCGTTTGCGCGCCGCCATCATCCAGTCTTGCGCGGTGTCTGGCGAGGATTTGCCCGCCGCCATCGATGAGGTGCTAGACCTGCGTTTCGTGCCCGCCATCACCGCCGTCCGCCCAGAGGCCGAAATCGAGATCGGCGAGCAGGATTGCGACGAAATCCCCTATGATGGCACGCGTTTCGATCTGGGCGAGGCGGTGGCGCAAAGTCTGGCGCTGGCCATAGACCCCTTCGCCGAGGGGCCGGGCGCGGCAAAGGTGCGTGCGGCTGGGTTGTTGGGTGATGCCGCAGCGGGCCCCTTTGCCGGTTTGGCTGCCTTGAAGGGCAAACTGGACAATTAACCCGCACCGGCGCGGAGCATTTTCGGCTTGCAAGATGCCGGGAACATGCAACTATTTGCGGGGCGCCAGAATGGGCACGGTTACAGCGCAATATCGGGGGCATAATGATGAAGGGTTTGGGGCTATGGACACGGCGCTTGGTGCTGGCGGCCACCGCCGGGGCGATCAGCGCGGGGCAGATATGCTGGGCCGAGGCGCCGGTTGCCGCGATATCGGCGCCAGTTCAGCCCCCCGCCGGCGTGCCACCCCGTATTCCGACAGCGGATTTTGCCGCGCGGGCAGCTATCCGCGAACCGCTGCTGTCGCCCGATGGGATGCATTTTGTGGCGCGCGCGACGATTCAAAAACAGGAAGTGCTGGTTGTTTTTGACCTTTCCGGCAAGGATAAGCCGGCGGTGCTGGGGCACCCCAAGGATTTCGAAACCAATTGGTTTCGCTGGGCGGGCAACAATACGATCCTCTTTGGTGTCGGCACAACAGTACCATGGTATGGCGAAGAAGCCTATGAAAGCCGGCTAATTTCATACGATGTCACATCCGCCAAATTCAAATTCATTGGCGATGAGCACGAAGGCTTGCTGGGCGATGATGTGCTGTGGGTAGACCCAGAGGGCAAGCGCATCCTGCTGTCCTATCAAAAGACCATCTATGATTACCCCACCGTTTACAACGTGGATCTGGCCACCAACCATCAAACGACTGTTGCCCCTTCGCGTGATGATATTTGGGATTGGTGGGCCGACAGTGACGGCGTGGTACGCTATGGCTCGGGCAGGTCGGACGGGGGTTATTGGCAGGTGGTCTATCGCAAAACCGCCAATGATAAATTCCAAGTGATCGCCAAAGGGCGAGAGGCGCAAATAGGGGTCAGCGAATTTTCCGCCGCAGGGATCGTGCCTGGCAGTGATGATGGCTATATGAACGGCACGGACACCAAAACCGGGCGCGATACCATCGCCAATTATAACTTCGCCACTGGCAAATGGGGCGATATTGTGTTCGAGGCGCCCAACGGCGACATTGATGATTCAACCATGAGCGAGGATGGCAAATCCTTGCGCGCGGTTTGGTACACCGACGATCGGCCGCGCGTGAAATGGTGGGATGCCGAAATGGCCGCGTTCCAGGACAGCCTTGATAAGGCCGTCAACGCCGGTAATGCCAGTGGCGACCGTATGGCGCGCGTCCTATCGCAATGCCGCGATCATTCGGTGAAGATCGTCTGGCTGGGCGCCAGCAATGATCCGGGCAGCTATTACCTCTATCTCGATGCCACCGGCAAAATGAGCCGAATGGCCAAAATGAATGACAAGCTGAATCCGGCTCAACTCGCAAAGCCCAGCTATGTGCATTACAAGGCGCGCGATGGGCTGGACATTCCGGCCTATTTGACGCTGCCGGTGGGGCGCGTGGCCAAGGGGTTGCCGCTGATTATCATGCCGCATGGCGGGCCGTTCTGGGTGCGCGACGACGGCACCTATGACGAAGATGTGCAGTTCCTTGCCAACCGGGGCTATGTGGTGTTGCAGCCGGAATATCGCGGGTCAGGTTCCTATGGCACGGCCTTTCACGATGCCGGAAAGGGCCAATGGGGCCGCGCTATGCAGGATGATATCGACGACGGCATGGATTGGTTGGCGCGGCAAGGCATTGTCGATGCCAAGCGGGTCTGTTTAGTGGGGGCCTCTTACGGGGGCTATGCGGCTATGTGGGGGGCCACGCGCAACCCAGAGCGGTATCGGTGTGCCGCAAGCTTTGCCGGGGTGAGCGATATCGGCCGTCAGGTGAAATATTCGAACCACTTTGACGATAACAAGCATACCCGCGATGATTGGCGCAAAACTGTGCAGGGCGACCCCGCCTTTGACCTCAAGACGGTGTCGCCGTTGTATACCGTCGATAGGCTGAAGGTGCCTGTGCTGCTGGTGCATGGCGACAAAGATAAGCGCGTGCTGCCCAAGCAATCACGCATGTATGCTGATGCGTTGAAGGGGGCGGGAAAGACCTACGAATATGTCACTCTGCCAGATGCCGCGCATGGCCTTCCCAATTCCGAAGATGCCAAGATCTGGTATGACCGGCTGGATGCATTCCTGGCGAAATATAACCCTGCGGATTAGGCGGGCGTGATGCCCAATATGGCGCGCGCCTGATCGGGGGTGGCCAAGGGGCGTTGATGCTCGGCGGCGAGGCGCGCGATGCGGGCCACCAATTGGGCGTTGCTGGTGGCCAGTTCGCCACGCGCGTAAAAGATATTGTCCTCAAACCCCACGCGCACATGGCCACCTAGTGGGATGGCTAGGGCGCCCAGAGTCAGCTGCGCCGCGCCAATGCCCGCCACCGTCCATGTTGCGCCCGGCGGCAGGTCCGCCAGCAGGAAATGCAGCGCCGCCGCCGTCCCCGCCATAGCGCCCGGCACCCCCAGCACCAAATCGACGTGGCAGGGCGAGGGCGGGGTGATGCCGCGCTTTATCCAGCGGTTCAGCGTGGTCAGCATGCCGCTGTCGAAGATCTCGAATTCCGGAGTGACGCCATGTTCGCGCATCACGGCCAAGAAATGGCGCATGTCGCCGGGGGTGTTGAGGAAAACATCGTCACCGAAATTGACGCTGCCCATGGATAGCGTCGCCATTTCGGGGCGCAGGGTTACGGGGGCGATGCGCTCTGCGGCGGTCATTCCCACCGCGCCGCCGGTGCTGAGCTGCACGATGATGTCGCAGCGGGCGCGGACCTTGGCGATGATCTCGGCATAGAGCGCGGGGTCTTGGGTGGAGGAGCCATCGGGGCGGCGCGCGTGGACATGGACAATCGACGCGCCGGAGGCATGGCATTCGGCGGCGGCCTCGGCGATTTCGTCGGGGGTGATGGGCAGCGCGGGCTGGGCTTCCCGCGTGGTTTCAGCGCCGGTGAGGGCGGCGGTGATGATCAGCGGGGTCATTTCGCGCCCCTTTGGCATGTTGCCGGCACCACGCAGGTGCCGCTGGCCCGGCAGACCACGACGGGCGGGTCCAGAACGTCACAGGCCGAGGGTTGGCTGGCGAGCCCAGCGCTGGTGATCACCTTGCGCGCCTCGAACCGCATGGCGCGGGATGTTTTGCCGGTGCGGGTAATTTCGCCGGTGGCCTCGATATAATCGCCCGCCAGCACGGGGGCCAGGAATTCCACGCTGTCATAGGCCACGAACAGGCCTTCGTCTCCGTCGAGGCGGATCAGCAGTTCGGTGGCGACATCGCCGAACAGCTGCAACATCCGCGCGCCATCGACCAGGCCCCCGGCATAATGCGCGTCATGGGCGGATATGCGCAGGCGGATCATGGCGGTGGTCATGGCTGAACCTCTCTTTGATGGGCGTGGCGGCGCAGCCATTCGTGGCAAGCGAAACTGGCGACATCCTCGGCGTAATTGCCCGGGCCGAAGCCGGCATCATAGCCCAATTCGCGCGCCAACTCGTGAGTGATACGCGGGCCGCCCGCCACCACGATCACATCTTGCCCCAACCCGGCGGCTTCAATCTCGGCGCGCAAGGTCTGCAAATTGGCGATATGGATGTCCTTTTGCGTCACCACCTGGCTGACCAGCACCACATCGGCGCGTTCTGCAATCGCGCGGGCCACCAGTTCGGCCGAAGTCACCTGCGCACCCATGTTGATCGCGCGGATTTCGTGGTACGATTCCAGCCCCTTGTGGCCGTTAAAGCCCTTCATATTCATGATCGCGTCGATGCCCACGGTATGCGCGTCGGTTTCGATACAGGCGCCGACCACCACCATTTTGCGCCCCATGCTGTCGGCAATCAGCGCGTCTATCTGGTATTTATCGAGCGTTTCAAACTCGGGCTTGACCACCTCGATTTCGGCCATGTCGATGGTGTGCGCCGATTGCCCATAGAGGACGATCAGCGTAAAATCCGGCCCCATCGCCTCGGCGTGGCAAATGGCGGGGTTTTCCAGCCCCATCTTCAGCGCCAATTGGCGGCCAGCCTCCTTGGCCTCCTCGCCAAAGGGCACGGGCAGGGTGAAGCTCAGCTGCACGCGGCCATCGTTCAGCGTATCGCCATAGGGGCGGATGATGCTGCTCATGCGGGCACCCCGGTCAATTCAGGCAACATGATCTCTGGAAAGGGGTTGAAATAATCATCGGCGCGCTGGATCACCCCGGCAAGGCCCTTGCCGCCGTCAGGCTGGCGGGCGATCTCGGCGAACATGCCTTTGCCGATGGCGGCGGTCATGCCCATGCCTTCAATCTCCTTCAGCATGGCCAGCGTTTCAGCCAGCACATCTTGAGCGCGCTTTTCGATCTTGCCGCCGGCGCGGAATTCAATCTCGCCCCCCAGATCGCGCATGGTGTTGAAGATATATTGCGCGTTTTGCACCGACAGGAACCTGTCCGAGAGGAAGGGCGTATGGATCGCCTCGGTCATCATGCCCAGCAGGTGGATGTGCTGGTCGGTCATCACCGAAACGGCGTTGAACAGCGCGTCCTGCACTTGGCCGCGAAAGATATTGCCGGTCATATATTTGGTCGGCGGCATATATTTCAGCGGCGCGTCCGGAAACACCTGCCGCACCAATTGCGCATGCGCCAGTTCCCACAGGAAGGCATTTTCCTGCGCGGGGTTGATCTCAAACGCGTGGCCCAGCCCCATCAGCGCCACTGGCATCCCCGACAGCGCGGCAAATTGCTCGTTGATCAGCTGCGAGGCGAGCACGGTATGCGCGGCCTCGTAAGCATCGGCAGTGGTGAGGTAATTGTCCTCGCCGGTGTTGATGATGATGCCGGCATAGGCGTTGATCATCCGCGAGAAAAACTGATCCACAAAGGTGCGTTGCAGGTTAATGTCGCGGAAGATGATGCCGTACATCGCATCGTTCAGCATCATGTCCAGCCGTTCCAGCGCGCCCATCGCGGCGATTTCCGGCATGCACAGCCCGCTGCAATAATTCGTCAGGCGGATGTAACGGCCGAGTTCCGCGCCCACCTCGTCGAGCGCGGCGCGCATCAGGCGGAAATTTTCCTGCGTGGCATAGGTGCCGCCGAACCCTTCCGTAGTGGCGCCATAGGGCACGTAATCGAGCAGGCTTTGTCCGGTGGATCGTATGACGGCCACCACATCGGCGCCGGCTTGGGCGGCGTTGCGGGCCTGGGTGATGTCCTCGTAAATATTGCCGGTGGCGACGATCAGATACAGCCAAGGGGTGCGCGCCGGGGCGGCCTCGGCCAGCAGGGAGTCGCGGGTGGCGACATTGGCGCGGATCTGGTCACAGGCGGCCTGCGCCATGGCCCGCGCGCCAGCCCGCGCGGCGGCGATGTCGGCGGGCATGGAGAGCGTCAGTCGCCCTTCGGCCACAGCCTCGCCCAATTGCTGGATGGACAGGCCATGTTCGCGCATCGCGCCCGCCACCGGCAAGGCCGCACCATCCGCCAGCAGACCCTGCGCCGCCAAATGATCGACCACCCGGTTGGGCAGGGGCACATATTCCGCGTCCACCCCGTCTAGACCAAACAGCCGCAGCGTTGCGCGTTCCACCGCGACCGTCGTGCGGGTTTCTGCCTCGGCATGAACCTGCGCGGCGATGCGGGCGGCGGCAGAACGGGCGGCGTCGATTTGGGTTTGGTCCAGCGTCAGCTTGCTCATGCGCCACCTGCGTAGCGGCGTTGGAATATCGCGCGCAAACCGGCGCTTTCCCGCAGGCAGCCCAGCGCGAAATCGGCGTGGCCGCGCGCATAGCCGTTGCCGACCAGCAAGGTGGCATCCTTGCCCACCCCCTCTGCGCCCAAAGCGGCGGCGGTGAAGCTGGTCGCCATAGAGAAAAAGCACACCGTGCCGCCCTCGCGCACCGACAGGATGCTGGCCATTTCGGTGTCGGGCACGTTGACGCAGTTGATCACCACATCGGCCATTTCGCCGTCCGTGGCCTGCTCTACCGCCTGCATCACCGCCACGGCATCGCGGGCGTCGGCGTGCAGCACGGTGTCGATCCAGTCGCATGCACGCATTTCATCGCATTCGTTTTCGAAGGGCGAGACGCCGATCACCTGCCCGCCAGCACCCGCCGCACGTTTGGCGGCATAGAGGCTGAGCAGCCCCGCCTTGCCCGCGCCGCCCATCACCACCACGCGCATGCCGGGGCGGACCAGCCGCGCGGTCTGCATCGGCGCGCCGGCGACATCGAGCACCGCCAGTGCCAGCCTTTCGTCAATGTCATCAGGCAGGCGGGCGTAGAGGCCGGAGGCGAAGAGGATCGCCTCGCCCTCGATCTCCAGCTGATGCGCCGCCAGATGCACCGCCTTGATGGCATGGATCTTCAGCGGGGTCAGCGACAGCGATACCAGCGTGGCGATGCGGTCGCCTACTTTCAGACCCCCGTCGTTGGGAAAGGTCGGCCCGATTTGCTTGACCCGCCCGATCAGCATCCCGCCCGAACCCGTCACCGGATTGTGCAGCTTGCCGCGCGCTGCGACGATGCCCTGCATATGCGCGCCGATCGCCTGTGGATCGGCCCCGACCAGCGCCTTCACCTGCGTAAAGCTGGCAGCATCGACGTTCAGCGCTGATACCTCGATCAGCATTTCGTTGGCGTGGCAAACCATGTGGTTGTCGATCACCTGCGCCGGCTGGGGCAAGACCCCCGCCGGCGAGATTACCCTATGCAGGCCATGCGCGTGGGGGGCGTGTTGCATGGGTGCCTCAGCCGTTGGTTTGCGAGGGGATGGTGAAATCGCGGCCGAGGCCGGGCATTTCCACCGTGTCGCCCTTGTAGTTGCGGCATTTCACCGTGGTGCCGTGGCCATCGGGCAGTGCTTCCTCGGTGACATAGGTCGGGATGATAGGCAGCTTGCCGAGGCCGCCCAGCCCGTCCACCACAAAGGTCGGAACCGCGGGGCCGGATATCCAGCCGCGCACGCCCTCGTACAGTTCCAGCATCCGGTGATAGGGAACGATGAAGTGATGTGCGCCCTCGACCATGTCCGTCGAATACACATAATAGGGCCGCACGCCCATCTCTATGGCAGACATGAACAGTTCACGCAGGATGGCGACGTCGTCGTTGACGCCCTTCAGGCAGACGGTTTGCAGGCCCATCATAATGCCGGCCTTCTGGATCATCTTCACCCGCTCGCGCAGTAAGGGGGTGATTTCCTTGGGGTGGTTGATATGGATGTTGACCATCTGCACCCGGTGCTTTTCCAGAATGGCGCAGAGTTCCGGCGTGACGCGGGTGGGCAGCTGCACCACGGTGCGTGAGCCAATGCGCAGGAAACGCACATGCGGCGCGCGTTCACGGATCGCGCCGAGGATGTAGTCCAGCCGATCATCGGAAAAGGTCAGCGGATCGCCGCCCGACAGCAGGACGTCGTCGATTTCGGTGTTGCTGGCGATATAATCGATCGAACGTTCGATCTCGTCGCGGTGGACGGAACCGCCGGGCTGGGCGACCATCCGCTTGCGGGTGCAGAAACGGCACAGCACGCTGCAGGTGTTCGACACCAGAAACAGCACGCGGCGGGGGTAACGATGCACAACGCTGGTGCCGGGGATGGTGTCGCCCTCTTCGCCCAATTCGTCCAGCAGGGTGTCGAAGCCAGGCTTTTGCTGTTCGTCAAAACAGGGCATATATTGCAGGCGGATCGGGCAGTTTGGATCGTCGCGGTCCATCAGCTTGGCCATATAGGGGGTGATGGCGACGGCGAATTTGCTGTAAACCGTGTCATCGACATCGGCCACATTGTTCAATATGCCCGCCAGCTCGCGGTGGTGCGAATAGCGGCGGGCGAATTGGCGCTGCCAACCTTCGCTGGTGGGGTCATAGGCGTCGAGTTCGGCGCGGGTGAGCAGCTTGCGCGGGGCGGTGTCGGTTTCTTGCAGCATGGCAGGGGCCTCTCGTTTGTTGCGGCACTATAACGCCGATAGGCCGCCGGGATGTAGGTTCACACTGGCTGGTAGGGGGTTGCGCAATCGGTCATTTTGCCTGATAATCGGGCATTGTGACTGACAGGGTGTATATGGACGATATCGACCGCCAGATGATCGCCTTGCTGCGGGTGAATGCGCGCCTGCCTTTGACGCGCCTCGCCAAGGCGCTGGGCATCGCGCGCTCTACGGCGCAACTGCGGCTGAAGGCGCTGGAGGACAGCGGCGCGATCACCGGCTATACCCTCAGCCTGGCCGCGCCGCGCCACGACAACCGCATCCGCGCCATTGTGATGATGTCGGTCGATCAGCGGCACGAAAGCGAGGTGATCCGGCAACTGGCGCGCCGTCATCAGTTCACGCGGATCTATTCGGTGTCGGGCCGGTATGATCTATGCGGCATGCTGGATACCGAAAACACCGCCGAACTGGACGCGGTGATCGACCGCATCCGCGCCATAGAGGGGGTGAATGAGACTTTTTCCACCATCGTGCTGGCCACCAAGCTGGATCGGCCAGAATAGACAAGTTGTCCGGTTGATTATCCGCCCGGTGCGCGCCTATCTGACGCATTGAGGAGATACAAAATGGCCGGAATTGCACGATTCGATTGGGAAGACGCCTTTAACCTTGCAGGGCAGCTGAGCGAGGAAGAGGTGATGATCCAATCGGCGGCGCGCAGCTTTGCGGCTGATGCGCTGCAACCGCGCGTGATCGCCGCCTATGACGAGGAATACACCGACCCCGCGATCTTTCGCGAGATGGGCGCGCAGGGTCTGCTGGGTGCCACTCTGCCGGCGGAATATGGCGGCATTGGTGCTGGCTATGTCTCCTATGGCCTGATCGCGCGCGAGGTGGAGCGGGTCGACTCCGGTTATCGCAGCATGATGAGCGTGCAATCCAGCCTGGTGATGTACCCGATCTACGCTTACGGAAGCGAGGAGCAGAGGCGCAAATATCTTCCGGGCCTCGCCAGCGGTGAATTGATCGGATGTTTCGGCCTGACCGAGCCCGACGCCGGTTCCGACCCCGGCGGGATGCGCACCCGGGCGGTAAAGGTGCCGGGCGGGTACAAGATCACCGGCAACAAGACGTGGATTTCCAACGCGCCGATCGCCGATGTCTTTGTCATTTGGGCGAAGAGCGAGGCGCATGGCGGGGCGATCCGCGGCTTTGTGCTGGAAAAGGGCATGGCTGGCCTGTCTGCGCCCAAGATCGCGGGCAAGCTGTCCTTGCGCGCATCAATCACCGGCATGATCAATATGGACGATGTGGTGGTGGGTGAAGACGCTCTGTTGCCGAATGTGGAGGGGCTGAAGGGGCCGTTCGGCTGCCTCAACCGCGCGCGTTATGGCATTTCATGGGGCGCGTTGGGCGCCGCCGAGTTCTGTTACAACGCCGCCCGCCAATATGGGCTGGACCGAAAGCAATTCGGCCGCCCGCTGGCGGGTACGCAGCTGTATCAAAAGAAACTCGCCGATATGGTGACCGAAATCACCCTCGCATTGCAGGCCAGCTTGCGTGTGGGCCGCATCATGGATGAGGGTACCTTCGCCCCCGAAATCATATCGATGGTCAAGCGCAACAATGTCGGCAAGGCGCTGGATATTGCCCGGATGAGCCGCGATATGCACGGCGGCAACGGCATTTCGGGCGAATATCAGGTGATCCGCCATATGGTGAACCTGGAAACGGTGAACACTTACGAGGGCACGCATGATGTCCACGCGCTGATCATTGGCCGCGCGATCACCGGGATCGCGGCGTTTTGATGGACAGCACTGTCCCCTATGCTGGCCTCAAAGTGGTGGAATTCGCGCGCATTTTGGCCGGGCCTTGGGCGGGGCAGGTTTTGGCCGATATGGGCGCTGATGTGGTGAAGGTGGAAAGCCCCGCTGGCGATGATACGCGCAAATGGGGGCCTCCGTTCGTGGAATATGCCGATGGGGGGCGCGATGCGGCCTATTTCCACGCCACCAACCGGGGGAAAACATCGGTGGTGCTGGATTTCGCGACCCCCGAAGGGCAGGCCAAGGCCCGCGATCTGGCCGCCACCGCCGATGTGGTAATCGAGAATTTCAAGCTGGGCGGCCTAGCCAAATACGGGCTGGATTATGCGTCGCTGTCGGCGCTGAACCCGCGGCTGGTCTATTGCTCGATTACCGGGTTCGGGCAAACGGGACCCTATGCGGCCCATGCAGGCTATGACTTCATCGTGCAGGGGATGAGCGGCGTCATGGATCTGACCGGCGACCCTGATGGCGCCCCACAGAAGATCGGCGTTGCCTATGCCGACATTATGACCGGGCTTTATGCCACCATCGCCATTCAGGGCGCCTTGGCCGAGCGCGAACGTTCGGGTTTGGGTCAGCATATCGATATGTCGCTGTTTGATGTGATGGTGGCCAGCCTTGCCAATCAGGCGATGAACTATCTGGCATCGGGTGATGCCCCCCGCCGGCTGGGCAATGCGCACCCCAATATCGCGCCTTATGAGGTGTTTGCGACCGCCGATAGCTGGATCATTCTGGCGGTGGGCAATGATGCGCAATTCACTCGTGCCTGCGAAGTGTTGGGCCTGACGCCCGGCGCGGAATACGCCACCAACCCGCAGCGTGTTGCGCACCGTGCCAAGCTGACCCCGATGATTGCGGATGCCACCCGCAGGTGGCAGCGCGACGATCTGCTGGCAGCGATGCGCGGGGCGGGTGTGCCGGTGGGGCCGGTGAACAGCGTCGCCGATGCCTTTGCCGATCCGCAGATCATCGCCCGCCAAATGGCGCTGGGCCTGCATGATAAAGACGGCACCGCCATCCCCGGCGTGCGTTTGCCGATCCGTTATTCGCGGTCATCGGTGGGGACAGACCTGCCATCGCCGCGTCTGTCGAAAGTGTGACCATGAGCCCATTGATCACCATACCCACAGGGCACATTCTGTTTCAGCCGGGGCAGGAATGCGGCGGCTTTGTGGTGGTGCATTCGGGCATTGTGCGCGTATCGCTGACGGGTGAAAACGGGCGCGAGATCGTGCTGTACCGCGTGGCGGCAGGCGACATTTGCCTGCAAACATTCAGCGCGCTGATCCACGGCACAACCTATAGCGCAGAAGGGGTTGCCGAGACCGATCTCACGATCGAAATCCTGCCCCCCAGCTTGTTCCAAGCCCGCGTGGTGGAGGACGCCGCCTTTCGCGGCCAGCTGTTCACCGCCGTCGCCAACCGCTTTTCGGATATGGAGCGTTTGGTCGAGGATGTTGCTTTGACCGGCATTCCGGCGCGCCTTGCCCGCGCGTTGCTGCATATGGCGAATGCTGCGGGCATGGTGAATGCCCGCCACGAGGCGCTGGCCACCGAAATCGGCACCGCGCGCGAAGTCATCAGCCGGCAGTTGGCGGCTTTCGCGCGCGCAGGGCTGATTGATGGCACGCGCGGCGACATCCATCTGCTGTTGCCGGCCGGGCTGAGGGCGCTCGCCGGCGAGGATTGATGCACCGCATATACGGCGACGTGATCATGTCACATACACCGGCTGGTGAGGGGCCTAGGCAGAGGCCTCAGACTCGTAAGGAAAGGACATATCATGCGTAATGTTGGAGGCCTCGATAAGCCGCTGCGGATCATTGTTGGCATCGTGCTGTTGGCGCTGGTGTTTGTGGGGCCACATACGCCTTGGGGCTGGGTTGGCCTTGTGCCGCTGCTGACCGGGTTGGTTGGTTTTTGCCCGCTGTACAGCCTGCTGGGTATCAACACTGGCGCAAAGAAGTAAGACCAAGCTAATCGTCGGCGGGCGCACCAACGTGCCCGCTGACGTTGGCGCCATCATCGCGCCGCAGGAACGAAAACACCGCCGCCGACAGGATCGTCACCCCGCCCAGAATGAAAAAGGCGTGGTGGACGGACGGCAGCATCTCGGCACGTTCAGTGGCGCGTGATGTGACGAAATTGGCCGTCACCAACCCCGCCGTCGCCACGCCAAAGCTCATCGACAATTGCTGAAACGTGCCGGCAAAGGCGCTGGCATGGCTGGTGCGCTTGGGCGGAATATCCGCATAGGCCAGCGTGTTCATCGCGGTGAACTGGGTGGACATCAGCACGCCATAGACCATCGCTTGGCCGCAGATCAGCCACACCGGCGTTGATGGCCCCACCGTGCCAAACAGCATCAGCATCAGCCCCAAGGCCACGGTATTGCCGATCAGCAACGTTCGGTAGCCAAAGAACGCCAGCTCATAGCGCACAAAGCTCTTGCTGCTCATCGCGCCCAGCGCTTGCGGCATGATCAGCAGGCCCGAATGCAGCGGCGTGAAGCCGAGCCCGGTCTGATACAGCAACGGCAGCAGAAACGGCGCGCCGCCCACCCCCAGCCGAGTCACAAACCCGCCCGCGACCGAACTGGCAAACGTCCTATAACGCAGCAGGTTCAGGTCCAGCAGCGGATGCAGCAACGGCTTGGCATGGACCCAGTACAGCCCCAGCAAAGCCAGCGCCAAGGCCCCCGCGCCCACCACCATCGGCCCGCCCGCATGATGCTCGCCAAATACCTCCAGCGCCCAAGACAGCAGCGCGATGCCGCTGCCGAAAAGAACCAGCCCCATCACATCCAGCGGGGGCATCTTCGCGGTGCGGTAATCGGGCAGGTGCAGATAGACCATTACCAGCCCCAGCAGCCCAATCGGCACATTGACGAAGAATATATAATCCCACGTTGCAATGCTGATGATAAAACCGCCCAGCGCCGGCCCGATCAGCGGCCCCACCAGCGATGGTATCGCCACAAAGCTCATCGCGCGGATGAGGTCCGCCTTGGGGATGGTGCGGACCAGCGTCAGGCGCCCCACCGGCACCATCATCGCCCCGCCCATGCCCTGCAATAGGCGAAATACAACCAGCATCGGCACACTGCGTGCAAGGCCGCAGAGCACAGAGCCCAGCGTAAACACTGCAATCGCCGCCGAAAACACCCGCCGTGTGCCGAACCGGTCCGCCATCCAGCCGCTGGCCGGGATGAACACTGCAAGGCTGAGTGCATAGCTGGCCAGCACCGCCTTCATCGAAAGCTCGCTCTCGTGCAGCGCGCGGGCCATGGACGGCACAGCTGTGTTCAGCACCGTGGTATCCAGCGATTCCATCAAAAACGCGATCGCCACCAGCCAAGGCAGCAGTCGCGTGGACGCCGGTTTGGCTTTCAGCAATTGCGATGCGGCGGACGAATGTTCAAGCAAGGGCGCACCTTTTCGGGATACGCACATGGATAGCGTGGCCGCATCCATCGCGCCACCGCCTTTGTCGGCATGCAGCCCTCGCTCTCACAAAACTGTAGCAAAAGAGCGTTAGGCGCACGTAAGTGGGGCACAAAAGCCCCAAGGAGTGAATTAATCCATGCGCAAATGGCATCGTTGGCTGGTAATCGTCACCGGAATTTTCATGGTGTGGATCGCCGCGACGGGTCTTATCGGCCAAGCGATGACATTGGTCGGCGGGGAGCATCATGATGGCCCTCAGCAGGAGGCTGCCGCGCCCCATGTTGCCGCGCCCGCCAGCGCGCAGGAAGCCACGCCCGCCAAACATGCCAAGCGCCCCCGTGATCTTCAGCATTTGATTATCGAATTGCATTCGGGCAATTATTTCGGGCCCTTTGGCAAGGTGATCTCGGTATTGATGGGCGCGGTGATGCTGTTTTTCTCGATATCGGGCATGTGGATGTACATCGACATGTTCCGCAAACGTAAGAGAATAGGCCGTTCGGGGCTGTTTTGGGGCTGATTTGGCCTGATAGGGAGTAATTTGATGCGCCGTTTCAGCTTGCCTCTGGGCCTTACGCTGGCCTGCCTGTTGGCGGCACCTGCCGTTGCAGATCCTTCGCTGCACATCTCGGGTTCCATCGCCGGGCCTGATGGAAGGTGGGATTACGCCAGTTGGGACGCCGCCCATGCCCGCGTGCTGGTTGGCCACGGCAGCGATGTGCTGGTGATAGACCCGGTGGGCGGCACCACACGCGCCATTGGGCAAATTGTTGGCGCACATGCAGCCTTGGCGATACCCGGCACCGACACGCTGCTGGTGACCAGCGGCAAGGATGCCAGCGTGCGCATCCTGAATGAAACCAGCGGCGCGGAACTGGCGCGCATTGCGGTCGATTCTGACCCGGATTCCGCCGTCATCGCCCCCGATGGGCACACCGCCTATGTGATGGGCGGGGATTCGGGCGTGGTGACGGTGATCGACCTTGCCTCGCGCACAGTAGCCCGGCGTATCGCGCTGAAGGCTGGGCTGGAGGCGCCAGTGTTGGCAAGCGCCAACCTGCTGGCGGTGAACAATGAGGAATTGAGCGAGGTCGATCTGGTCGATCTGGCGCAGGGCAAGTCTGCTGGCATGATTGCGCTGCCGGGATGCAAGGGGCCATCGGGTATGGCCTATGCACCGGAGGCGCAGCTCAGCCTCAGCGTGTGCCGCAATGGGGTGGCGGCGCTGGTGGATATGGCGACGCAGCGTTTGGTCCAGTTGCTGCCGATTGGCGAGGGGCCTGATACCGCGATCTGGGACGGCGCGCATGGCCGGTTCTTGGTTCCTTGCGGGCGCAGCGGCACTTTGGCGATCATTCGCATAGATCACGGGAAGGCGACTGCGGAAACGCCAATCGCCACCGAAACCAGCGCCCGCACCGCCGCCTATGATCCCGTCAGCGGGCAGGTGTTTCTGCCAGCGGCGCGGTTTCACACCGGTTCCGCTGACAAACACCCACCAATGGTGCCGGGCAGTTTTCACCTGCTGGTGCTGTCGCCCGCGCGCTGATAGGCTGCGCCCTATGGCGAGCTTTATCCTGATACATGGCATGTGGCACGGTGGCTGGTGCTTTGATCTGCTGCGCGCGCCGCTGGAGGCGGCGGGGCACGAAGTGATCGCGCCTGACCTGCCCGGAATGGGCGGGGATGAGGCCACATTGCGCGCCGTCACGCTGGAGGGGTGGGCCGAGTTCGCCGCCGATCTGGCGCGCCGAGCGCAGCAAAAGCCGGTAATTCTGGTGGGGCACAGCCGGGGCGGGCTGGTGGTCAGCCAAGCTGCGGAACTCGCGCCAGAGGCCATTGACGCGGCGGTCTATATCAGCGCGATCATGCTGCCGACGGGCATGTCGCGCGAGGAATTGCGCGCGCTATGGGCGCCAAACACAGCCCTCAACGCCATCATATCGCCCGCCGCGAACGGCGCCGCTAGCATCGTCGATGGCGCGCGGGCAGGGGCGGTGTTTGCGCATTTGTCGCCGCCGGAACTGGTCGCCAAGGCCATGGCGCGGCTGGTAGCCGAACCACGCGGGCCTAGCTTGGCGCCGCTGCGTTTGACGGCGGAGCGGTTCGGGCTGGTGCCGCGCACCTATGTCGAATGCACAGAGGACCGCACCATACCGCTGGCTTTGCAGCGGCAGATGCAGGCGATGGTGCCGGGGGCGCGGGTGATGAGCCTACCCGCTGACCACTCGCCGTTCCTATCGATGCCGGGGGAGCTGGCTGACGCGCTGATGCAGGTCGCGGTTACAGCGTCTTCGTAAGTCCCACGAACACACCCCGGCGCGGCCCATAGGAAGGCGCGCCGACGCCGACCCCAGTGCCGTCGCGGATTTCATAGACCTTGTCGAACAGGTTGACGATATCGAGGCGGACATCGAACCCGCTGTCGGCAAATTTATGCCCCATCGACAGATTTACCGTGGCATAGTCGGGCAACGTCGCGCCATTGGGTACGGCATCGGGCGTATCCAGCGTTCGGCGCAGGCCTGAACCATAGACCACATCGGCGCTGATCCGGCTGCCAGTCAGTGCGCCCTCAGTCCAGTGATAGGCAGCGCCGCCCGATCCGGTCCATGTCTGGTTGTGGTCCAGATAGATCCAGTGCGAATTGATATAGGCCAGATCCTGGGCAGTGAAATTATATTGGTTGGACGAAATGGCGGTGCCCTGCGCCTTGTCGTGCGCGATGTTGGCATAGGCGGTGAGGTTGTGGCTGGCGTAATTGAGGCTGGCCTCCACGCCTTCGATACGGCCCCGCGCATAGTTGAACGGGGTTAGGATAATCGGCGCACCAAATTGCCCCTCGTCCACCAGATTGGTCGAGCGGCGGTAAAACCCATCGAGGCCCAAGGTCAGCCGATGTCCGATTTTTTGCTGCACGCCCAGATCCCAGTAATTCTCGCGCTGGGCGTAGGATGCGGTGTTGGTCCGGGTATTGGGCGATGCGGTGGTATTGTACAGCGCGGAAAGGTTGCTGTCGGCGATCAATTCAAACGGCGCCGGCGCGAAATAGCGCGCATAGCCAGCATGGGTGGTAAACCCACCACCCGGCGTCCACACCATGTTGACGCGGGGGGACAACTGGTGCTCGTCGCGTTGACCATTGTTGTCGTCATAGCGCAGGCCATAGTTGATGACGATGTGGGCCAGCGGCTTCCATTCGTCTTGCAAATAGGCGCTGGTGGTGTGTTGGGTGACGTTAGTCAGGTTGATGATCGATTCCGGCGGACCGTTGACTGTGCCTTGCTGGCAGCCCATTACGGGGTCACAGACATCGCCGGTGGTGGGGAATACGTTGGTGTTGGTCCAGCTTTTGGAACGGTCATGCTGGAAGAACAGCCCGGCGCGCAAAGTGTGTGCGGGGGTCAGCTTGTAAACGCTGTCGAACTGCGCGCCCAGTGCCATGTCCGACTTGCTGGCATATTGCGCGAGGCCGTTGAACAGCAGTTCGCCCACATAATCGGGGTGATAGTCAAGGTTTGACAGCCGCGTGAAGGCGGATACCTGAAACGAAAACGCCCCTGATGAGTGCAGCAGGCTGAGCGCGCCAAAGCTGGTCGCTTGCAACTGCGTTTCGTTCAGGTTTTGGCTGGCGAAGCTGGTGACGCCGCCGACATTGTAGCCCTGCGAAGGCTCCAATCCGACGGGGTTTGGGATCTGGTAATGCTGGTTCGAATACCCCCCCGTGAAGGCGATGCGATCCGTATCACTGATGATATGGTCGATATAGCCGAAGGTGCTGAATTGATCGGTCTTGTCATGCACGGCGCTGGTGCTGCCGTTGACGTTTTCGATGCCTTGGTTGCTGTGTTTGTAATCGCCAGACACGAACCACGATGTCGCGCCGGAGCCGCCCGCCAGGCTGAGGCTGGGCTCAATGGTGCCCTGCGCTCCGCCATAAATGCTGAAGGTGGCGCTGTTTTTCAGGCCAGATTTGGTGGTGATGTCGATGATGCCGGCGGTGCGCAGGCCGTATTGCGCGGGTAAAGTGCCTGTGACGAGGTCCATCTTGTCGATCAGGCGGGGGCTGAGCGTCTGGCCGAACACCGCGATGCTTTCGGGCAGGATCACCCCGTTCAGGCGGTATTGCACGCCGTTATGCTCGTCGCGGACGTGGAATTGACCGAACTGGTCCTGACTGACGCCGGGCATTTGCAGGATAATGTCGTTGATCGGCTGGTTATCGCCGCCGGGCAGGTTCAGGATCGCCTGATTGGTCAGCGTGTAGGTCGATGCGCCGAGCGCGGGTTTGATGCTTTCGCGCGCGGTGTCGAGGCGCGTGGCGGTAACGACGATCTCTGGCGTGGGGGTGTCATTGGAGTCAGCCGCCTGCGCGGTCACAGTTGATGCAGTCAGCGCCAGCAAACTGGTCGATAAAAAAGCGGCTATAGGTAGCGAACGCATGATGGGCCTGACATGTAACAATGTTACATGTCCAATGCCCTATCAAGCATGAACATCAGGTGAATGCTGCACTGCACATAAGGCCTGACGCGTAGGCGCCGGGCTTTAGCGGCGGTTGTCAGCTGTTACGGCGCTGCTGGCGGCAACGGCGATGTGGATCGCCACCGCGACGGCGGTCCACATCAGGGTCGCGCTGAGGTCTGCGGGCCAATAACGCACCAGCACCGGGGCGAAGCCAGCGAGGCTGGGGGCTGCGGTGTGGCCGCTGAAGGCATAGAAACCGCCGCTGGAGATCAATTCCGCGGTCAGGCTGGCGCCGCATACCAATGCCAGCAGCTTGGGCAGCGAGGCCAGCGTGGGGGCGAGCGATTTACGTGCCCAGCGGCCTGCCATCCACATCGCGCCATAGGCCGGAATCAACAACCAATAGGCGGCGGTGAAGCAATAGTCCGGCATGCCCAGCACGCGGATCACAACCAGATCGACGGCCAAACCCAGCAGGAACAAGCCCACAAACCCGCGTACAGAGCGAATATAGGCGCCCGCCACGAAGAAGCTGGCCCATGCTGTATCGGGCAGATGGTCCGACGGGCTGAGCGAATGGCTGCGGGTGACGATCATCACCAAGGCCAGCACGGCAAATACCGCCAACTCTAACCGACGAGCGTTGAAAAAGGTCTTCGGGGCCATGGTTGCAAACTCCCAACAAATAAAATGGCGACACTTCGCCGCCGATTCGCAAGGCCGAAAGAGGTCCGCGATCGGTAATCTGAACCCTGCGATAAGCCAGCACGCGCTTTCGCGCAAGATTAGCGTTTATAATGTTAGGCCCAGCCGCCCGATGTCCGATAACAAAAGGGGCGAGGCCGACCACCGACCCCGCCCCTATTGGCAGATAATGGGGGGGGCGTCGCAGCCCCCCGCCGTATCAGAAGCCGTATACCAACGAGAACTTCGAGTAGGTGTTGGTCGACTTGAAGCCCGGCAGCGCCGAGGTCTGGTGGTTTACTTCATACGACACGCGCAGCGCCAGTTTGGAACGCAACTTGGCCGTTAGCGACGTGGTGTTGTCCAAAGTCGAGGAACTGCCCAGAACGACAGGGGTATTGACCCCGGCGCTGTACAGTTCGCGGTCCAGCGTGTTGTAATGGGTGAAGGTCAGGTTGGTGTCGTTGGCAAGGCTGACCGCGTCATTGACTTTATAGCCCAGCTTTGAGGCGACGTTGCCGGCGATACCATGCTGTGTGCCCCAGTTGTGCACCAGCTTCGAGGTTTCATAGCCGGGAGCGGCCTCGACGGTCCAGGTCAGCTGCGGGCCCTTCAGAACATGCGCGCCAACGCCAGCGCCCACGAAAAACTGGTTGAAGTAACCGATGAAGCGATTGCGGGTGTCGCTGAGCTTGCCATAGACGTAAACGGTGCTGTTGAGGTCACGGCCAGCCTGCAACGAGGCGTATTGATCGTTGATCGAGGTTACGCCGTTGTTGCGGCCATAATCAGCGTTGAGAACGCCGTTCACCAGCCAACCGTCGTAATGGTCGCTCAGCTTCAGGCCGGCGCCGATAACGGTGGTCGAACTGTTACCGGTGGTCTGCGAACCCGACAGCGAGCCTTCGCCCGACAAACCTTGTGCAGCGGCGCCGTCGGCATGGGCAACGCTGGGCAGCGCGATCACGGCCGACAGCAGCATAGAGGCAGACAATACGCGATTGAGGTGAGTAAATTTCACGGGATTCTCCATATAAAAACGCGGGGCGCGATAGGTAATGCAAACGATATCGTGACCGCGCTCTTTATTTGCTATATCCGCATGGTCAATGATGATTTTAACTGTTATTAAAAACGCGTATTTAACTGTGGCATAATTTCAACATTATAAGTTAAGTGGCGCGCGAACGGCGAAAACATTTATAATTGTAAATTTTTCGCTCTTTTTGTGCGTGATTGACCACATATTCTCCGTGACGACGTTATCGTTGACAGGGCCACCGAAATCGGGCGATGAGTGGAAATTAACTGTGCGATAACAATTGTTTACGATCCCCAGCGAGTGCTTAGATGTATAGTTTCGCGCGGTGCTGAGTGTCTGGTACTGCTGAGCGGATACTGACCACATTTGTAGTTTTCCACGAGAAATCACCGGTGCCGGGCTCCCTTTCCGCCTCGGCAGACGCCTATGGCGCACCGGTTGCGCCAATTTCTGGCATCTGGTTTGGGTGAGGTTTTAAGTGTCGTTACGTAGGGACATGGGGCCGGATAAACCGGGATTTCGCGGTCTGATCCGCAGGTTTGCCCCGCGCGTGGCGTTGGGCGTGGCAATTGGCGTGATCGCGGTGTTGATCGGCGGCCGCTCCGCGCATGCCGGGCATGATCCGGTCCATGTAGGTTCGGCCAACAGTGCGCCTGCGCCTCAACAAGGGACATTTTCTCTCGTTTTTTCAAATCACGAGGCCTGATCCCATGCCCGTACGTCGCTCAGTCCGCCGCTACGCCATGTTTGCAGAGGCGGCTTTGCTGTTGATCCCTCAGGCTGTTTTTGCAGTGGGGCTGGCTCTTTCGGGTTCGGGCTTGATCTTTGGCGCGATGTTGCGGTTGCAGCGCGCGGTTATGGGCAATGTAGCGGTATCCATGGCAATGATGGCGGTGGTCACGGTCGCTCTGGCTATGCTGTACGGCAGGTCTAACTGGCGGATGAGGTTGGCGGCGATCATTGGTTGAGACACCCCGTCCGGCGCCGATGCCCGTATGACAGTTGCATCAACGCCGCGGCCCCCGACGAAGCAGGCTAGGGCGCGTCAGGCTGGTTATCCGGGTGGGCAGCGGCGAAGGCGGGCAGCGCCAGACAGGCGGCCTCGATACGGCGCATATGCGGCATCGCCTCCAGCGGAAAATCGAACCGGCGTGCGTTGTAAAGCTGCGGGATCAGCACGGCCTCGAACATGCCGGGGGCGCCGAACAGGTAATCGCCTGTATTCAGCTGGGCGAGGCGCGCTTCTAGCGGGGCCAGTGTGACGCCGAGCCAGTGACGATACCAGCGGTCGATGGCGGATTGATCCTGCGCCATTTCCTGCGCCAAATACCGCAGTACCCGCAGATTGAGCGGCGCGTGCAGCTCTGTCGCGATGGCCATGGTCAGTTCGCGCGCGGTGAAGCGCTGTTCGATGTCGGTGGGCAGCAATGGCGGGGCGGGATGGCGCTCCTCCAGCCATTCCAGAATCGCCATCGATTGCGCATGGGGGTGCCCGTCCGCCTCTAGCACGGGGACGCCGGCGAAGGGGTTTATGGCTGTGAAATCAGCGGCTTTCTGCCCAGAGGTGGTAAGATTAACCGGAACGATCTGATAATCCAGCCCTTTCAGGTTCAGCGCGATCCGCAGGCGATAACTGGTAGAGCTGCGAAAATAGGCGTGAAGGCGCATCGGGGGTTCTCCTAATGGCGGCCGGACGAAGGACGATGGCCGGTCATACGCTGATAAAAGCGCGAAAAATAGGATGTATCGGCAAATCCCAGTTCGGCGGCCACATCGGTGACCGAGGCATTGGTATAGCGCAGCAAACGCTGGGCCTCTATGGCGAGGCGGCGGTTGATCAGCGCCAAGGGGCTGCACCCAAGATGGCGCTGGCACAGGCGATTGAGGCTGCGGGTAGTGAGGCGTAGCTGGGCGGTGTAAAAATCGAGCGGGCGGTGTTCACGTAGATGCAATTCCAGCAATTGGCGGAAAAGTGCCATTCGTTGGTCGCCGCTGGTGTGGGGACCGGAGGCCGGCAGGCAGCGTATCACACATTCGGCAAGGGTGTGGAGCAGCCGATCATCGCCGGGTCGTTCCTGTGCAATGGCCAGGGCCTCTGCGGCCAGACGATCTATCCGCGCGGCATCGATCGGTGGAATGGCGCCATGCCCGCCCCTGCTGAGCATCTGCCGCATGGGGTCAGTGGGCACGCATCTATTGGCGAAGTCCTGAGACAGAGTGAGAACATACCCCTGCGCGCCGGGCTGAAAACGGAAGCCATGCACGCATCCCACCGGCAGCGTGACATAGCACGGCCCCGCCAGCCGAAACGCCGCGCCGTCCAGGCTGACATCCACCTCGCCGTCGCGGATCAACAGCAGCTGGATGCAATTATCGTGGCGATGCGGCTTGATTTCCCAATCATGCAGGCTGCTCCGCACCGCGATGGTTTCTATGTGCGCAAAGCCGGCACCATCCTCGCGGTCGCTTTCGCCGTATAATGCGAAACTGGGAATGCGAGGCATCATTTGTCCGAAAAGTACCTGTTATTTGGTTCGCGCAGACCTTTCCAGCACCCGCGCAAGATGTCAACTAAGTGGGGTTTAACGCGCATTTTGACGCGAAGCCCGGAGAGAAAACCCCATGAAAACACAGGTGGCAATCATCGGCGCCGGCCCTGCAGGCCTGATGTTGGGGCATTTATTGCGCGCAGAGGGCATCGAATGCGTCATAATTGAGCGCCAGCAACCCGATTACGTGCTGGGCCGCATCCGCGCAGGGGTGCTGGAAACGGTGACGGTGGATCTGATGGCGCGGCTGGGGCTCGATGCCCGCCTGCGCGCCGAGGGGCTGGTGCATGATGGCTTCAACCTAACGGATGGCGAGCGGCTGATCCGTATCGATCTGGCGGACCTGACGGGCGGGCATGTAGTGGTTTACGGCCAGACCGAGATCACCCGCGACCTGATGGATGCCGCCCCCGCGCGCGGCCTGCAAGTGATCTATGGCGCCGGGGATGTGGCGCTGCATGATATTGCGGGCGATGCGCCCTATGTGACCTACACGCTGGACGGTGTTCAGCAGCGGATTGATGCGCGGTTTATCGCCGGCTCCGATGGCTTCCACGGGCCCAGCCGCAAGGCGATCCCCGCCCCCCCCGGCCAAGAATTCGAGCGCGTTTATCCCTTTGGCTGGCTGGGCATTCTGGCCGATGTCGCGCCCTGCAACCACGAGCTGATCTATGCCAACCACGAACGCGGCTTTGCGTTGGCGAGTATGCGCAGCGAAACGCGCAGCCGTTATTACATCGACGTTTCGCTGACCGAAAAGATCGAAGACTGGAGCGACGATCGCATCTGGGATGAATTGGCGCTGCGGCTCGGCCCCGACGCTGCGGCGCATATGACGCGCGGACCTTCGTTGGAAAAATCGATCGCGCCGCTGCGGTCTTTCGTGTTCGCGCCGATGCGCCACGGCAGCTTGCTGCTGTGCGGGGACGCCGCCCACATCGTACCCCCCACGGGCGCCAAGGGCCTAAACCTTGCCGCCAGCGACGTGCATTACGCCGCCGATGCGTTAACCCGCTGGTTCCGCAGCCAAGACGCCGATGCCATCGCCGGTTATTCCGCCAAAGCCTTGGCCCGTGTGTGGAAATCTGAGCGCTTTAGCTGGTCGCTGACCAATCTGATGCATCGTTTCCCCGGAGGCGGCCCGTTTGAACGCGCCATGCAGGTCGCCGAACTGGACTATATAGCCAGCAGCCGCGCCGCGCAGACGGCAATCGCGGAAAACTACATCGGCCTGCCGGTTTAGGCGACCTCCTCGGGCCAATAGAGCCGCATCGGATTGGCCACCAACAGCTTGTCTTGCAGTTCGGCGGTGGGGGCGATGCGAGGGATCATATCGACCAGATGGCCGTCGTCAGGGATGGCATCCTGCATATTGGGGTGCGGCCAATCGGTGCCCCACAGTACACGGTCCGGATAGGCGGCCACCAAGGGCGCCACGGCGGCGGCAAAGGCGTCCCACGGCGCGCCGGCAGTATCCAAACGGTCTGGGCAGGTGGCCTTGAACCAGATGTCAGGGCGGCTGTCCAGCAGGCTGCGAAAGGCGCGCATGTCGGGGCCATCGGGGCCTTGGGTCACGTCGGGGCGGCCCATGTGATCGATCACCACCGGCACCGGGATCGCGGCGATGAAGTCGCGCATCTCGTCCAGTATGTCAGCCTCGAAATAGATTACGACGTGCCAGCCTTTGGGCAAGCGGCTGGCGACGTCCAGGAATTGATCCTTGGGTGCGTCATCGACGAGGCGTTTAAGGAAATTGAACCTGATACCGCGGATGCCCCCTGCGTGCAGCGCCGCCAGTTGATCCGCACTGATGACGGGATCGACCACCGCCACACCGCGCGCTTTCCCGCCCGAGCGCGCGATGGCGTCCAGCGTGGCGGCGTTGTCGGTGCCGTGGCAGCTTGCCTGCACGATGACATTGCGGGCGAACCCCAGATGGTCGCGCAGCGCAAACAGCTGGTCCGGCCCGGCGTCCTCTGGCAGATATTTGGCCTTGGCGCTGAAGGGGAACTGCGCCATCGGGCCAAAGACATGGCAATGCGCGTCCACAGCGCCCGGCGGCGGCGTATAGGCGGGCTTGGAGGGCGCGGCGTGCCAACTGGTGATGCGGGTCATGCGAAGACTACTCCGTCGAAAAGTTTACGCGCGGTGCGCAGCAGGGCGGCGCTGGTGACCTCGCCGGCGGCGTTAACCTCCAGCACGCAGGTCATCTCGCCCGTGGGGTGTTCGACCGACAGGACCTTGCGCGTGCCTGACGGCACCTGCGCAACCTCGGCGGCGGGGGAACCGGGGATCAGGCATGCGGTGGCCACCGATACCGCGCCCAGCACGCCAATGGTGGCATGGGCGCGGTGCGGGATAAAGCTGCGCACGCAGACCGCGCCGCCGTCGCGGGGGGGCGCTACCAGCATCATCTTGGGCACCGATTTTGCCGCCACATCGCCTAGGTTCATCATGGGGCCGACCGTCAGACGGATCGCCTCTATGCGCGCCTTCAGATCGGTGTTGGCGTCGAGGTCCTCGCGGGTTTCATAGCCGGTGATGCCGACATCCGCCGCCTTTATCACCACGCATGGCATGCCGTTGTCGATCAGGGTTACAGCCACCCCGTTCACCACATCGACGGCGTGGCCCGACGGCAGCAACGCCCCGCAGGACGATCCCGCCGTATCGCGAAACTCCAGCGGAATGGGAGCATGGGTGCCGGGGACGCCGTCGATTTTGGCCTCGCCAGCATAGGTTACACGGCCACCCGGCGTCTGCACCGTGGCGATGGCGGCTTGCCCAGTGTTTTCCATGTAGATCGCCACGCGGGTTTCATCGCCGGTTGCCGCCACAAGGCCGCGCTCGATGGCGAGGGGGCCGACGCCGGCGAGGATATTGCCGCAGTTTTGCGCGTCGGTGACAATGGCTTGATCGACAAACACTTGCAGGAACAGATAATCGACATCGATGCCGGGGCGGGTGGATTTGGCCACCACGGCCACCTTGCTGGTCAAGGGATCAGCGCCGCCAAGGCCGTCTATCTGGCGCGGATCGGGGCTGCCCATGACCGCCAGCAGGAACGCATCGCGAGCGGCGGTGTCTGATGGCAGGTCTTCGCGTAGGAAATAGCCGCCTTTGGACGTGCCGCCGCGCATCCACAGGCAGGGGGCGGAATCAAACATATTTCAGCCCTTCGGCGGCAAGCCTCTCGCGCATCTTGTACATATCCAGCCCCAGCACGCCCGAGGCCAGCTTTGCGCGTTTGTCGCCCTCGTTGGCTTCTCGCGCCTCTGCGGCTTTCAGCACCGCCTCGGCCTGCGCGCGGGGGACGACGCAGACACCGTCGTCGTCCGCCACAATCACATCACCGGGGTTCACCAAGCCATTCGCGCAAACCACCGGCACATTGACGCTGCCCAGCGTGTTTTTCACGGTGCCTTGGGCGTAAATGGCCTTGGACCACACCGGGAATTGCATTTCGGTCAGGTCGCGGACATCGCGCACGCCGGCGTCGATGATCAGGCCGCGGCACCCGCGGGCCTGCGCGCTGTTGGCCAGCAGGTCGCCGAAGTAACCATCCTCGCATGGGCTGGTGGGGGCCAGCACCATGATGTCGCCGGGCTGGAGTTGCTCGATCGCGACGTGGACCATCCAGTTGTCGCCGGGGGGGGAGCTGATGGTGACGGCGCTGCCCGCGATGCGCGCGCCGGTGTAGATCGGCCGCATATAGCTCGCCAGCAGACCGGTCCTCCCTTGCGCCTCGTGCACGGTGGCGACGCCGCATTTGGCGAGGCCGTCGATGATGGCGCTGTCGGCGCGGTCAATATGCTGGACGACGATGCTGGACATGATGCTCTCCTGATGCGGGTGGTTTTGCATGGGCGGGCGGTGCGGGCGCGGCAAAACGGAAATGGTGGCGGGGCCATTAGAATTTGCTAAACGTGTACCCCATGGAGATTTGGGATTTCAACCTGCGCCACCTGCGCGCGATCACCTGCATCGCTGATCTGGGAACGATGAATGCGGCGGCGCAGGCTGTCAGCCTGACCCAGCCGGCGATAACGCAGGCGTTGGGGCGGATCGAGGCCATGCTGGCGATCACCCTGTTCGATCGCCGCCACGACGGAATGGCCCCCACCGAGGCGGCACTGGTTCTGGTGCCGCGCATTCGCAGCGCGCTGGATCATATCGCCAGCAACCGGGTCACCATGTCGGGGTTTCGCGCGTTTCTGGCTCTGGCGGAGAGCGGCAGTTATATCGCGGCGGCGGAACAGACCGGCCTCGCCGCGCCATCCTTACACCGGGCAGTCAGCGATCTGGCGCTGTCTTTGCGGCGGACGCTGGTCGAACGTCACGGCAAACTGGTGATCCTGACCGAGGCCGGGCGCCGACTGGAACGCGCATTCCGCTTGGCGAAGGTGGAGTTGGAGGCGGGGCTGTCCGAACTCGACGCGCTGACAGGGCTGGAGACGCGGCGCATCGCGGTGGGGGCGATGCCTTTGTCGCGGGCAAGGGTGGTGCCGGCGGCGGTGACGCGGCTGTTGGCACGCCACCCGCAGGTCAAGGTGGCGATTATCGAGGGTTCGCGCGCCGAATTGCTGGAGCCTTTGCGCAATGGCACCATCGACCTGATGGTGGGCGCGCTGCGCGAGCCGCTGCTGGAAGGCGACCTGATTCAGCACCCGTTGTTCGAGGATCAGCCGAGGGTGATTGCGCGGGCGGGGCATCCGCTGGCGGGTAGGCACCCCGGTTTGGCGGATATGGCGGCCTATCCGTGGGTGATCGGCGGCTACGGCACGCCTTTGCGCCAATCTTGGCAGCGGATGTTTGATGATGCCGGGGTGGTGCTGCCTGCGGTGCCGGTGGAATCGGGATCGGTTATGGTGATCCGTCAGGTGTTGATGGGCAGCGATTATCTGACGCTTCTCTCGCATGATCAGGTGACGGTGGAGCTGGAGGCGGGTTGGTTGGCGGTGATCGCCCAGCCTGCGGGGCTGGGGCGCAAGCTGGGCATCACCACGCGCGCCAGTTGGCGACCAACGGCGGTGCAGACCGATTTCCTCGCCGATCTAGCCGCCGCCGCTGAACCACCAATCTAAGGATATGTCCGGTGTTTGGCGCGCCAAAGAATTCTGTTGGCACCTCGATCCGTTCAACGCATTGTGGGTCTTGATAACGACATGCCAGCAAGGGGCCGCGCAAAGCCAATGACCGATACCCATAAAGCACTCGCGCATTCGTTGCAGCCGCGGCATGTGACGATGATCTCGCTGGGCGGCATTATTGGGGCGGGGATCTTTGTGGGCTCGTCAGCGGCGATCCATATCGCCGGGCCTGCGGTGCTGTTCACCTATGCGATGTGCGGCACGCTGGTATTTGTGATCATGCGGATGCTGGGCGAAATGGCGGTGGCGCAGCCGGGGATCGGCACCTTTACAGGCTATGCCAAGCTGGGGCTGGGGCCTTGGGCGGGGTTTGTTGCGGGGTGGCTTTATTTCTATTTCTGGGTGGTGACCATCGCGGTGGAGGCCATCGCCGGCGCCAATATGTTGGCGCCATTTGTCGCGGTGCCGGTGTGGGTATTGGCCTTTGCGTTGGTCGGGCTGACCACGCTGATCAACCTGATGTCGGTGCGCGCCTATGGCGAAGTCGAGTTCTGGTTCGCGGGGCTGAAGGTGGCGACGATTGTCGGTTTCATCCTGCTGGGCGCGGGGTTTATCTTTGGCTTTGGGCCGGGGGTGGGCAGCATCGCCAGCACTTTCCATGCGCATGGCGGGATGTTTCCCCTGGGGGTGGGCACGGTCTTTACCGCCATCCCGGTGGTGATATTTTCGATGATGGGCAGCGAGGTCGCCACCATCGCCGCTGTCGAAACCGAGCATCCCGCACAGAATGTGGTCCGTGCTGGGCGGACCGTTACCTTGCGGATATTGTTCTTTTATCTGGGTTCCATCGCGGTGATTGTGTCCATTGTGCCATGGGATCAGGTGGTTCCAGGTCACTCGCCCTTTGCCGATGTGATGGCGCGTATTCACGTGCCGGGCGCGGCGGCGTTTATGGGCGTGGTGGTGTTCACGGCGGTGGCGTCCTGCCTCAATTCAGCGATTTATGTGACATCGCGCATGTTGCACGAAATGGCCGAGCGCGGTGATGCGCCCGTGATCTTCGCCAAGGTTTCCGGGCGCCGGGTGCCTGCTGTGGCCATCGCCGTCAGCAGCATCGCCGGGCTGGCGGTGGTGCTGACTTCGATCGTTTCACCGGACGAGGTGTTTGTGTTTCTGCTGCAATCGTCGGGGGCGATTATTCTGTCGGTCTATCTGCTGATCGCACTGGCCCAAATCGCGCTGCGGCGGCGGTTGGAGGCGCAAGGCGCCCTATTGTCGGTGAAGGTATGGCTGTTTCCGTGGATCAGCTATGCGCTGGTGGCGGGGATTGTCGCGGTACTGGCGTTGATGGCCGCAACCCCCGATCAACGCGTGCAGGTGGGCCTGTGCGCCGCGCTGTTTGCGGGCGCGGTGGCGGCTTATGCCATCCGCAGGCGTTTTGCCTGAGGCAGATCAAACCGGCAGGGCGGTGGTATATTTGGTCATCGCCAGCGCGAAGTGCGAGGCCGCCTGCGCCACCGCCGGATGAGCCAGCAAGGCCTGCATCAGGAAGCGGTTATAGGCCTCCACGTCGCTGACCACGACGCGCAGCAGAAAGTCCCACTCGCCGGACATCGCAAAGCATTCGACGATCTCGCTTCGCGCGGCGACAAAGGCCTCGAAGCTGGCGCGGGTGCTGGCGGTGTGGTCTTTGATCCGCAGCGAGCACATCACGTTTACGCCCAGCCCGACACGGGCGGCATCGACCAAACGCACCGTGCCCGTCAGCACACCGCTGGTTTCCAGCGCCTTGATCCGCCGCCAGCAGGATGCGGTGGAGGCGCCGACCCGCGTTGCCAGTTCGGCGTGGCTGATATCGCCATGGCTTTGCAGAACGGCCAATATTTTGCGGTCAATGGAGTCAATGTCGGCTTTGCTCATCATGATATGCCTGTAATTTGAAATATCATTTCACAATGGCGCAGAATTGTCAAAATTCTGGAATGCTCTGATCGCACCCATCTGGTATAAGATCTGCGCAACAGACAAAGGGATGCCCCATGCCCAAAGGCGCCGCAAACGACTGGACGATCCCGCAGAATTGGGCGGCCTATACCCCGCAGCAGCACGCCACATGGGACACTCTGTTCGCCCGCCAGGCCAAACTGTTGCCGGGGCGCGTGACGCCGGAATTCATTGCTGGGCTGGATGTGCTGCGGCTGTCGAAACCGGGCATTCCCGATTTTGACGAGCTGTCCGAGCGGCTGATGAAGGCGACCGGCTGGCAGGTGGTGGCGGTGCCGGGCTTGGTGCCAGATGATGTGTTTTTCGACCATTTGGCCAATCGGCGCTTTGTGTCGGGCAATTTCATCCGCCGGCCCGATCAGTTGGATTATCTGCAAGAGCCCGACGTGTTCCACGACATCTACGGCCATGTGCCGCTGCTGGCGAACCCGGTCTATGCCGATTACATGCAGGCCTATGGCATTGGCGGACTGCGGGCGAACGGGATGGGGGCGCTGCGCAATCTGGCGCGATTATACTGGTATACGGTGGAATTCGGGCTGGTGAACAGCGATGACGGCCTGCGTATTTATGGAGCGGGGATTGCCTCGTCGTATAGCGAGTCGATCTTTGCGCTGGATGATCCCTCGCCCAACCGGATTGGTTTTGACCTGCGGCGGATTATGCGGACGCTGTATAAGATCGATGATTTCCAGCAAGTCTATTTCGTCATCGACAGCTTTGAGGCGCTGCTGGAGGCGACGCTGAATACCGATTTCGGCCCGCTGTACGAGGCCTTGGCGCAAGACGAAGATCTGGCCGTCGATGCCATCACGCCTGAGGACCGGATCTACACCCGTGGCACGCAGGCCTATGCGCGGCGTTGAGCGGGCCTTGCGGCGGTCACCGAGACCGACTGCGCCAACATCTCTGTCGGGCCAAAGGCGGTGAGGAAGGCGACATCCGCCGCATCGCGTCCGATGCCAATCTTGGCGATCGTGCCAGCATTGGCCATGCCGGTCGCATCGACAATGTGCCACTCATCGCTCAGGAAAACCTCTGCCACGGCGTGGAAATCCTGCGGTTCCACGCCCAGAGCATAGACGCTGGCGATGCGTGCGGGGATGCCGCAGGCCCGCGCAAAGGTGATCATCACATGCGCGAAATCGCGGCAGACCCCCTGTCCGCTGTGAAAGGTGTCGATGGCGGTGGTGGCGCTGTTGCTGACGCCGGGCACATAGCTGACATTGCCGCGCACCCAATCGCGCATCGCATTGATCCGCGCCCCGCCTGTCACGTGCCCGAACTGTTCGAAAACAAACAGCTGAAATTGTTCGGACGGGCAATAGCGGGATCCCATCAGATAGGGCACCGTGTCGCCCGGCAATTGGTGGAGCGGGACCATTTGGAGGGTTTCGCAATCCTCGGCGATGCGGCTGACGGTGACTAATGCGTGGTAATCGATGATCAATTGCCCTTGGCCCCTGATCCAGATGCGCTCACCAACCCCATCCTGCGCGGGCACGCGGGCAAAATGAGAGCAATTACGGACGGAAATATCCGCCTTTTCGATTTTCTGATCGGCCAGCGCAGCCGCCTCTATCTGAAGCAGCATGTCCGTGGGGGCATCAAATTGATATTCCAGCCGGGTCGTGATTTCGAGGCTCATGGGGGCGTTTCAATGTCTGAAAGGGGGTGATGCAGGCGCAAAGTTCAAGGGCAAGACGATTTTCGTTGCATTGCAGCAAAAGGAAGGTGACTTCTAGCCCATGATCAAAGCAGCCCTGCACCATCTCACTCGCTATCGCTATAGCCGGCCCATCAAGCTTGGCCCTCAGGTGGTTAGGCTGCGCCCCGCGCCGCACAGCCGGACCGCAGTGCCCAATTATTCGCTGAAGATCAGCCCGGCCAATCATTTCCTCAACTGGCAGCAGGACCCGCACGGCAATTGGCAGGCGCGGATTGTGTTCCCCGATCCGGTCGACCATTTCAGCATAGAGGTGGATATGCTGGCCGAACTGTCGGTCATCAACCCGTTCGATTTCTTCGTTGAACCTTACGCCGAGCAGGTCCCCTTCACCTATGATGCCGCGTTGGAGGGCGATCTGTCGGCCTATTTCGGCGCGGAGGAGCACGGCGCGCTGTTTGACGAACTGGCCGCGCAATTCGCCGGCTGGCAGGGGCGGACGATTGATTTCCTCGTGGCGCTGAACCAAGCGCTGGTGGACCGCATCGGCTATGTCATCCGCATGGAACCCGGCGTGCAGCCGCCAGAGGAAACCTTGCGTCTGGGCACCGGTTCCTGCCGTGACAGTGCATGGCTACAAATCCAGATCCTGCGCAAGTTGGGCTATGCGGCGCGGTTTGTCTCGGGTTATCTGATCCAGATGAAGGCCGATATTGAGGCCATTGATGGCCCAAAGGGGCCGGAAGCGGACTTCACAGACCTGCACGCATGGACCGAAATATACCTGCCGGGTGCCGGATGGGTTGGGCTGGACCCGACATCGGGATTGTTCGCGGGCGAGGGCCATATTCCGCTGGCCGCCACCCCGCATTATCGCACCGCCGCCCCCATCAGCGGCGCTGGCGAGCCCGCAGAGGTCGATTTCCATTTTGAAATGAACATCTCGCGCATTGCCGAGGCGGTGCGGATCACCAAGCCTTTCACCGATGCGCGCTGGCAGGCTTTGCTGGAATTGGGCGAGAAGGTCGATGCAGATCTGGTGGCCCAAGACGTCCGCCTCACCACCGGCGGCGAGCCGACCTTTATTGCCGATGGCGATTTTGACGCCCCCGAATGGAACGCCGATGCCGTCGGCCCCACCAAGGCGGGCTATGCCGACCGCTTGATACGCAAATTGCGCGGGGAATTTGCGCCCGGCGCGCTGCTGCACCACGGCCAAGGCAAATGGTATCCGGGCGAGAGCCTGCCACGTTGGGGCTATTCGCTCTATTGGCGCGCGGACGGCGTGCCGCTGTGGCGTGATGCCAGCCTGATCGCCGGCGACCCCGCCAGCGCGACAGCAGAGCCCGAAACGACCGCGCATATCCAAGCCGCCGCCGCGCCGTTCATCGCGCAGGTCGCCGACAGCTTTGGCTTGGGCGCGCAGTTCATCCACACCGTCTACGAAGATGCCGTCAGCTGGATCGTCAAGGAAGCCGAACTGCCGGACAACACCAGCCCGGCTGACCCCAAGATCGACGACCCCGAAGAACGCAGCCGTATGATGCGCACCTTCCAGCATGGGCTGTCAAAGCCGGTGGGCTATGTCCTGCCGATCCAGCGGTGGAATGCCGCGCCCGCCAAGGCCTCACGCTGGAAGAGCGAGATCTGGAAAGTGCGGCGCGGCGCTTTGTTCGCGGTGCCCGGCGACAGCGCGCTGGGATACCGCCTGCCGCTGGGCTCGCTGCCCTATGTGCCGCCGTCCGACTATCCCTATATCCACCCGCGCGACACCGCCGAACCGCGCGGGGATCTGCCCGATTTCCGCTCCGATTTCAGCGAGGTTGGGGCCGAACCCCAGCGCACAGAGAAGGTTGGCGGCGGCGAAAACGTCCAGCAGCCCCGCGAAGAACAGAAAATCATCGAAGGCGCCGTCCGCACCGCGCTGACCATTGAGCCGCGCGGAGATCATCTATCGGTGTTCATCCCCCCGGTGGAAACGCTGGAGGACTACCTCGAAATCATCGCCCACATCGAGGCTGTGGCCGAGGCCCAGCGGACCCCCGTGCGCATCGAAGGTTATCCGCCGCCGCCCGATCCGCGTCTGGTGGTGATGAAAATCACCCCCGACCCCGGCGTGATCGAGGTCAATGTGCAGCCCGCCAGCAGTTGGGCGGAATCGGTCTCCATCACAGAAACGCTGTATACGGCGGCGCGCGAATGCGGCCTTACGGCGGATAAGTTCATGGTCGATGGCCGCTCGATTGGTACCGGCGGCGGCAACCACATCGTGCTGGGCGGGCCGAGCCTGACCGACTCGCCGTTCATCCGCCGCGCCGATATGCTGAAAAGCTTCGTGCTGTACTGGCAGCGCCATCCCTCGCTCAGCTATCTGTTTTCGGGCATGTTCATTGGCCCAACCAGCCAAGCCCCGCGTATCGACGAGGCCCGGCAAGACAGCCTGTACGAGCTGGAAATCGCGCTGGCGCAGGTGCCGGGGCGCGATGATGGCGAGCCGCGACCGTGGCTGATGGACCGCCTGTTCCGCAACCTGCTGGTAGACGTCACCGGCAACACCCACCGCACCGAAATCTGCATCGACAAGCTGTTTTCCCCCGATGGCCCGACTGGCCGGCTGGGCTTGGTCGAATTTCGCAGTTTCGAGATGCCGCCAGACCCGCGTATGTCGCTCGCCCAGCAATTGCTGCTGCGCGCCTTTACCGCATGGTTCTGGCGCCAGCCGCAAGAGGGCCATCTGGTCCGTTGGGGCACCACGCTGCATGATCGCTTCCTGCTGCCAAACGCGGTCTGGGCCGATTTTCTCAGCGTGCTGGATGATTTGCGCGGCGCGGGTTATGATTTCGACCCCCATTGGTTCGAGGCGCAGCGCCAGTTCCGTTTCCCGATACACGGCGCGGTCTCGGCTGGCGGCGTTACGCTGGAACTGTCCCACGCGTTGGAGCCTTGGAATGTGCTGGGCGAAACCGGCGCTATTGGCGGCACGGTGCGCTATGTCGACAGCTCAACCGAGCGGTTGCAGGTACGCGCCACGGGGCTGGTTCCCGGCCGGCACATCATCACCTGCAACGGCCGCCGCGTGCCGATGACCGCCACCGGCGTTCCGGGCGAGGGCTTTGGCGGGGTGCGGTACAAGGCGTGGGCCACCGCCAATTGCCTGCACCCGGCCATGAAAGCCCACGCGCCGCTGACCTTTGACATTCTGGACAGCTGGAATGGGCGGTCGTTGGGGGGCTGTGTCTATCATGTGGCGCATCCGGGCGGGCGGTCGTATGAGGATGTGCCGGTTAACAGCTATGAGGCTGAGTCGCGCCGCAATGCGCGTTTTCAGGATCATGGCCATTCGCCGGGCAGTGTCGCCATGCCGCCAGAAGAACTTCCCGGAGAATTCCCGATGACCCTCGATCTGCGCCGCCCAGCGCGAATGGGCTGAACGATGTGCTAAGCGATTATGCGCCCAGTTCGCCGCAGGGTGATCTCTATTGCGATTCGCCGGCGGATGTGGCGGCAAAGTGGGCGCAGGTGGCGAACCGCCTGCTGACGCTGTCGCAAGGGCCGCAGGGCAATATTCAGGAACAGGTCGCGCGCGAAATTCAGGAATTCGGTCTGACATTCCGCCAGACCGGCGACGAGGATGAACGCCCTTGGCCGCTGGGCCCGATGCCGCTGCTGGTGGGCACAGCGGAATGGAACAAGGTCGCGGAGGGCCTGATCCAGCGCGCCGAGCTGCTGGAGACGATCCTCGCGGATATTTATGGCCCGCAAAAGCTGGTCGCCGACGGCCATTTGCCCGCCGCGCTGGTGGCGGGCAGTTCGCATTTCGCGCCCAAGATGATGGGTGTGGCGCCGCCCGGCGGGCGTTATCTGCATGTCTATGCCGCCGATCTGGCGCGCGGGCCTGATGGGCAATGGCGCGTGCTGGCCGACAGGACTCGCCTCGCCACCGGCATTGGTTACGCGCTGGAAAACCGACTGGCTTTGTCGCGGACCACGGGCTCTTTGCTGTCGGATATCAACACGCGCCGACAGGCCAGTTTTTACAGCGCGCTGCGTCAGGGCATCGCCGCCAACTGCCGCCGTGACGAGCCGCGCATCGCCCTGCTCACCGCTGGGCGGTATAATCAAAGCTATCCCGAACAGGCGCATCTGGCGCGATATCTCGGCCTGCCGCTGGTGGAGGGGCGCGACCTTACCGTTGCGGATGACAAGCTGTTCGTGCGGACCATCGCTGGCCCCAAGCGGATCGACGCCATCTGGCGCTGGATTGACACGCGGCACATTGATCCGATGGCCTTTGATGCCCATTCGCAGATCGGTGTGCCAGACCTGTTTCAGGCTTGGTCAGCGGGCAGCGTGGCGGTGGTCAACTGGCCGGGGGTGGGCGTCGTGGAATCGCGGGCGTTTTCGGCCTTTATTCCGCGCCTTGCGACAAAACTGCTGGGCGCGTCGCTCAAACTGCCGAATGTGGCGACATGGTGGTGCGGACAGGACCGCGAGGCGGAGATCGTCGAACGGCGGTTCGACAATCTGGTGATCAGTTCCGCCTTTGGGGGGCATGTCGCAGGCCTGCCCGGCGGACGCGGACGCCCCGGTGCCCAGTTTAGCCCGCAGGAACGCCAAGCCTTGTTTGCCGCCATGGCCCTGCGCCCGGTGGACTATTGCGGCGAGGAAATCGTCAACCTTTCAACTACCCCGGCGTTGATCGACGACCAATTCGCGCCCCGCCCCTTCACGATCCGCGCCTTTGTCGCCCGCGATGCCGATGGCGCATGGCAGGTCATGCCGGGGGGCTTTGCCAGATTGTCGTCCTCGGGTGATTTGCGCACGTCGCTGATGGGCGATGGCGATCTGTCGGCCGATGTTTGCGTGGTGGATGAGGTTCCCGTGCAGCAAGACAGCCTGCTGGGGGGCGGCGTCACACCCGAAATACGCCGCAGCGGTGGCATTCTGGCCAGTCAGGCCGCCGATAACCTCTTTTGGTTCAGCCGCTATGCCGAACGGGCCGAGATGACCGTGCGGGTCATTCGCTGTCTGCTCGACAGCCCGATGGATGTCGATGGCGGCGCGGGACGAGGGGCGCAATCAGTCGCGCGCCTCGTGAATATCTTGGTGCAGGGCGGCGCGATTGACGCCAGTCAGATCGCCCTGCCACTGACGCAGATTTGCAGCACCGCCTTTGGCAAAGGTGCCCATATCGGCGATGTCGCGACACTGATTGCCCGCACTCGCGATATCGGACGGGGCCTTCGCGACCGGATGTCGACCGATTTCTGGCGCGTCGCCAACCGCGCGGTGCCCGGCTTCGACAGTGTTCATGCGGAATCGCTGCTGAATGCATCGAATATCCTGATCGAGCGGCTGAGCAGCCTGTCGGGCCTCGCCGCAGAGAACATGATGCGCAGCCCGGCATGGCGGTTTTTCGATATGGGTCGCCGGCTGGAACGATCGCTCAATCTGTGCCGGCTGGCGCGGCAATTTGGCTGCGATGGCGCGTCAACCGATGATCTCAGCACGCTGTTGGACCTATGTGACAGCCAGATTGTGTACCGTTCGCGCTATCTTACCGGGCCGATGCGGGGGGCAGTGATCGATCTGGTGCTGCTGGACCCGCAAAACCCACGATCATTGTTGTTTCAACTGACGCAGCTGACAGAGCATCTGGCAGATCTGCCGCTTCTGGCGGAAACCGGTGTGCCAGAGCGACCCTTGCGCGAAGGGCGTGCCATGTTGGCGCAGTTGCACAGTCTTGAGGCGGCAAATTTCGATGAAACGACCATTAAGGACATCGAAGTGCGGCTGCTGGCACTGTCTGACGCACTCTCGCAGCGCTACTTCCTCCAGATTGACCGTCCGGACCGCAGCGCGCAGGACAGCCTTCTGGGATGATCTATCAAGTCCGGCATGTCACCGATATCCGCTATGCCGGCGCCGTTCGCCTTGCGCGGTTCAATGTCCGGCTGGAACCCAGTGCGTGGCCGGGTCAGCGTCTGTTCGGTTACCAGTTGCAGGTCAGCCCCCGCCCCGTTTCGATCATTCGCGTGGACGGGCCATATGTCGTCAATTCTGCGCGATTGCTGCTGAGCGCGCCGATCTCCTCGCTGAAAATTGGAAGCTGTTTTTCGGTGGAGGTCACCCCGCAAGCGCTGGATTTACAGGCGCTTTGCCCCACGGTTGCCGAAATTCGCAAAGCCGCGCGATCCAACCGCGATCTGTCGGCTTTTGCGCCATCGCCCTATTTGTTCAATTCCGCCATCGTCCAGATGGACCCCGAGATCGGCCAATGGGCACGCCCCTATTTGCACGACAGCGGCAGTGTGATCGACGCCGGCCGGGCCCTGATGCGCGCCATATACACGCAGTTCGTCTATGACAGCGACGCCACAAAAACCGATACCCCAACCTTGGAGGCATTTCGCAACAGGCGCGGGGTTTGTCAGGATTTCGCGCATATCATGGTCTGCGCCCTGCGGACGAATGGCATTCCAGCCGCCTATATCAGCGGCTATTTGCGCACCATCCCGCCACAGGGCCGCGAAAGATTGGTCGGCTGCGATGCCATGCATGCCTGGGTCGGCATTTGGTGCGGCGAACAATTAGGCTGGGTCGGCTTTGACCCCACCAATGATCTGATTGCCAAGGAGGACCACATCACCATAGCCATGGGCCGCGACTACGCCGATGTCGCGCCCGTGGACGGGGTCTTTCATGGCAATGCCGGGCAGAGCCTGCGCGTTATGGTCGATGTCTTGCCGATTGAAGCCTGAGCCAGCGCCCCGCCGCTTTACACCAAGGACATCAGGCTGGCATTGCCCCCGGCCGCTGCGGTGTTGATAGAGATCGACTGCTCCTCCACCAACCAATCCGCGCGGTAATCCCCTGTGGCTGAGGCCTGTTGAACCATCGGGATAGGGCCGTCCATCGCCGCCAATACGCGCAACAGCGCAGCGATGCCGCCCGGCCTTGGCTCGATCAGCGCGGCCGCATAGGCGCCCTGTTCGGGGATGTGTTCCAACCACTTCAGCTGCGCGGCCTGAGGCCCCATAGCGAGCTGCAATGCGCAGTTGCCGACTATGCAAACGTCGCATCCCGCCCCTTGCGCCGCCGCCAACTGCGCGGCCAGCCCATCGCGGGTGTGGGGCAGCAACAGCACGTTTTCGCGCGGGGCTAGTCTGTAGAGGTTGCGCTCGCCCACAGGTCCGGTCAGCTCGGTGGGCAAAGTTGCAAGATCGATTTTCGGCGCTTGGCACAGCAGTCGGCCCAGATAGAGCGGCCCGCCGGCCTTGGGCCCAGTGCCCGAAAGCCCGCGCCCTCCGAATGGTTGCACCCCCACCACCGCGCCGATCACATTGCGGTTGATATACAGATTGCCCGCGCCGATCCGCGCGGTGACATGGGCGATTGTCTCGTCCAGCCGGGTGTGCAGGCCGAAGGTCAGGCCATAACCGGTGGCGTTAATCTGGTCGATCAAGCTGTCCAGCCCATCGCGGGGGTAACGCAATACATGCAGCACCGGGCCGAACACCTCTCGGCCGATCTGCGCAATGTCGGTGATTTCGATGATGGTGGGCGCGACGAATGTGCCTTTATGGCATTCATCGGGCAGCGCGACTTGATCGACTGTGCAGCCAGCCCTGCGCATGCCGGAGATATGCGCGGTGATGTGGCCTCGCGCTTCGGCGGTAATCACCGGGCCAATGTCGGTGGAAAGGCGTGCGGGGTTGCCCACGGACAGCTCCGCCAGCGCGCCTTTCAGCATGGCCAACAGGCGGTCGGCGGCGTCTTCCTGCACGCAGAGCACCCGCAGCGCCGAACACCGCTGCCCCGCACTGTCAAAGCTGGAGGCGAGGACGTCCGCCGTCACCTGTTCCGCCAAGGCGCTGGAATCGACGATCATCGCGTTTTGCCCGCCCGTCTCGGCGATCAGCGGGATGGGGGTATCGCGGCCCGCCAATTCGGTCTGAATCAGCTTGGCGACCTCTGTGGAGCCCGTGAAGAGAACGCCTGCGGTCTGCGCGGCCGCCACCAAGCCTGCACCGATCCGGCCATCGCCGGGCAGCAATTGCAGCGCGTCTTTGGGCACGCCTGCCTCGTGCAGGATACGCACTGCCTCGGCGGCGATCAGCGGGGTTTCCTCGGCGGGTTTGGCCAGCACGCTGTTGCCCGTTACCAGTGCGGCGGCGATTTGGCCGGTGAAGATCGCCAGCGGGAAATTCCACGGAGATATGCAGACAACGGGGCCGAGCGGCTGCTGAGTGGTGATCGTCGCGCAGGCCTCAGCGGCATAGTAGCGCAGAAAGTCGATGGCCTCGCGCACTTCGGCGATGGCGTTGGCGGCGCTCTTTCCGGCCTCGCGGATCAGAAGGCCGATCAGCGTTGGCATCCGTTCCTGCAAGGTATCGGCGGCGCGCTCAAGGCAGGCGGCGCGCTGTTCCACCGGCGTGGCGGACCAATCGGCGAAGGCGGCGGCGGCGCGGGCCATGGCGGGGGCGACATCTTGCGCGCGCGCCTCACGCGACGTACCGACGACATCAGCATGGTTGGCGGGGTTCAGTACCTGCCGCGATGGACCGTCCCCCGCGCCCGCCTGCCAGTTGGTTTTTGCACTGGCGCGCAATGCCGTGGCCAAGGCCGCCAGCGTGTCCTCTGCGGCCAAATCCAGCCCGGCAGAATTCATGCGCGCGCCGTATATATTGCGGGGCAAGGCGATCATCGGATGAGGCGCGCCCAGCGGCACCACATCGCGTGCCTGTGTTGCCGGATCAGCCGCGAGGTCCTGTGCTGACACGCCAGCGTCCCAAATGCGATGTACGAAGGACGAATTCGCCCCGTTTTCCAGCAAACGCCGTACCAGATAAGCCAGCAGCGTCTCGTGACTGCCCACCGGCGCGTAAATGCGGCAGGGGCGAGCCCGTTTTCCAGCGCCGACCACCTCTTCATACAAAGGCTCGCCCATGCCGTGGAGGCACTGGAATTCGTAATCACCATGGGCAAATTCCGGCCCGGCGAGGTGGTAGATCGCCGCCAGGCTCTGCGCATTATGAGTGGCGAATTGTGGGAAGACATATGCGCGGGCCGCCAGCAATTTTCGCGCGCAGGCGATGTACGAAACATCGGTGTGGACCTTGCGGGTGAACACGGGGAAATCGCTCAGGCCGTCCACTTGCGCCCGCTTGATCTCGCTGTCCCAATAGGCGCCCTTGACGAGCCTCACCATGATCCGGTGGCCGCTGCGCCGCGCCAGATCCACCAACCAGTCGATGACAAAGGGGCAGCGTTTGCCATAGGCCTGAACGACAAACCCCAACCCATTCCAGCCCCTCAGCGCCGGATCAAGCGCCAAGGCCTCCAGCAGATCGAGCGAGATTTCGAGGCGGTCTGCCTCCTCTGCGTCGATGTTGAAGCCGATGTCATAGGCTTTGGCGAGATGCGCTAGGCCGCGCAGCCGGGGCAACAATTCGCTCACCACGCGGGCCTGTTGCGCGCGCAGATAACGTGGGTGCAGCGCCGACAGCTTGATCGAAATTCCCGGCCCGCCGTAAACGCCGCGCCCGGCGGATGCCGCACCAATCGCGTGGATCGCTGCCTCATAATCCGCCAGATAGCGCTCGGCGTCGCCCGCCGTGGTCGCCGCCTCGCCCAGCATATCATAGCTGTAGCCAAAGCCCTGCGCCTCCAGTCTGCGCGCCCGCTTCAAGGCCTCGGCGATGGTTTGGCCGGTGACGAATTGCTCGCCCATCAGTTCCATCGCCATATCGACACCGCGCCGGATCACCGGTTCCCCGGCCCGCGCGATGAGGCGCGTCAGCGCGGCGGAAAGCCCAGCCTCGGGCACGGCGCTGACCAGCTTACCGGTGACCATTAGCCCCCATGTCGCGGCATTGACGAACAGCGATCGCCCTCCGCCCAGATGTGCTTGCCAGTCGCCGCCGGCAATCTTGTCACGGATCAGCGCATCGCGGGTGGCGTTGTCGGGAATGCGCAGCAAGGCCTCTGCCAAGCACATCAGCGCCACACCCTCTTGGCTGGAGAGCGAATATTCTTTGACCAGCCCCTCCACCCCGCCGCGCTGCCCCTTGGCACGCAGCGCGGTGACCAACGCCATGGCGGTTGCCGCGACGGGCACAGCCAAATCGGCGGGCATTTCGGCCTGGGGCAACAGATCGGCGATGCACTGGGTTTCCGCGCGCCGAGTGGCCGCCGTGATCCGTCTGCGCAGAGCGCTGGGCTCGCCAATGGTGGGGGCAAATGCGGAAAATGGAGGCATGTGGGGGCTCCCTGCGAAGGCGGAATGAACCTTATATCGCAAATCCGCTAGGCAGTTCGCCCAAGTTACTACGAATAACGTTGCAAATGAAGCTTATTTCATGAAAATCATGCGCATTATGACCACAAAATCGCAATTTTCCAGCCCAATTGACCACATTGACCAAAAAATCATTGCAGAACTGAGGGTTGATGGCCGCCTGTCGGTGACTGAACTCGCGAGCCGAGTCGGGCTGTCGAAAACGCCTTGCCAGATCAGGCTGAAACGTTTGGTCGATGACGGCACCATCCGCAGCTTTCGCGCGGTGATTGACCCGATGCGGCTGGGCATCGGCCATGTCGCCTTCGCCGAGGTCAAACTTTCCGACACCCGCGAGGCGGCGCTGGCGGCCTTTGCGCGCGCGGTGGCGCAGGTCGAGGAAGTGGAGGAATGCCACATGATCGCCAGCAATTTCGACTATTTGCTGAAAGTGCGCACGACAGACATTCTGGCCTATCGCAAAGTGATGGGCGAAAAGATTTCCAGCCTGCCGCATGTCACCAGCACATCGACCTTTGTGGTGATGGAAACCATCGTCGATCAGGTGGGGTGAACTCTTAACGTGCCGGACGGTCGATCGCGGCGGCCAGCGCCACATCCATCGCCACATTGCCCAGCGTGCGCATCAGATCGGGCAGCATATCCACCGCCACCAGCAACCCCAGCGGCGCCAAGGGCACCCCCATCGCCAGCGCCACCGGCCCCACCGCGCTGACCAGACTGATCGCGCCGGGCAGCGATGGTGAGGAGACTTCGGTTAGCGCCGCCACCGCCGCGCCGGCGATCAGCGTGGTCAGCGTAATCGGAACCCCGGTCAGCTGCGCGATATAGATCGCCACCGCCAAATTCATCGCTGGCCCGGTCGCGCGAAACAGCGCCACCGACAAAGGCAGCACGAAATCGGCGGTCGCCTCGGCAATCCCCAGCCGCCTGCACGCGGCCAACATCGCCGGCATACTCGCCAGCGAGGATTGCGTCGCCAGAGCCACCGCGCCCACCGGCATCATCGCCGCCAGATAGCGCCCCGGCGCCAATCGCCCCCGCGCCACCGCCAGCACCAAGGCCCCCAGCAGCACCGGCACCCCGGCCGCACTTACCACCGCCACATAATGCGCCAACACGCCCAGCGCCGCAAAACCGCTGCTCGCCGCCAGGTTCAGCCCCAGCGCGAAGACCCCCAGCGGCGCTACCCCCAGAACCCAGCCGATCATCACCATCGCCGCGCTCGCCACCGCGTCGAAAAATCCGACCAAGGCGCGGCTTTGGCTGGGTTCGATGCGGGTAAGCGCGACGGCGAACATCACGGTGAACACGATCACTTGCAGAATCGCGCCATGGTCCAACGCGGCAAAGATGTTGTCGGGCAGGAATGACAGCAGGAAATCGCCCGCACCCGGCACCGGGCCCGGTACGGCGCCCTCTGATATTTTTTGCGCATGAAGCGCCGCCACCGCGCGCGCCGGGATCGGAAACAGGCGCAGCATCGGCAGCACAGTCACTGCCGCCACCGCTGCGGAGGCCGCGTAAATCGCAAAGAAGCCGATCAAAGTTTGGCGGGCTATGGCGCCGGCGCGGGCGGTGTCTACGGCGCGGGCGATGCTGCTGACCAGCATCGCCGCCACCAGCGGCAGAATGGTCATCTGCAGGGCCTTTAGCCACAAAGCCCCCACCGGGCCCGCCACCGCGACCATCACCGCCAGCACCGGCCTCAGCGTCGGCACGCCGGACAGCGCCAGCCCCATCACCAACCCCGCTGCCAAACCACCCAATGTCAGTGCCGCCGGAACGCGGATCTCGGGCAGGGTCAGGCTGGGCGCGGCGTGCTGGGTAACAGTTTCGGGCATACACGTGGTCCTTAGCTCAATCGCCGCTTATCCGCCGCCGTTTTGGGGCCGAAGGTGCGGGCATAGGCGGCTGGCGGGATTACGGGGAGCTGTTCGACAATGAACCAGTTGAGGTTTTGACCTTGCACCTTTTGGCGCAAAACAAAATCGAACGGGGTGGAGTTCAGGCAAGCGACGGCCTGTGCAGTTACGCCAGCATTGCCCTGAAAATCCAATACAGGTAGCGAGTTTCCAGCACCACAGGCGGGGATTATGCCGGCAATCATCGAACGCATAACCTTGGCAAATTCCGCTGCCGTGATGGGGAAAGCTTGGTCAGCGTTGGCCACACTATGCAGGTAAAAGGCACAATTCGCAGCGGGGAATTTGCGAGACGGACTTGCGATCATCGCGCAGAATTTGAAACTGGCGTGAACGTCGGGGAAGAACACCTTCTTGTTCTCGAAATCATACAGCGCCTTCAAATGGCCGCCGGTCGCTTGCCTACGGAAAAATTTGGACGCGGAAAGGTCGCTGGCAATGCCGCTGGGGGTCAGCAGGCCCACCATGCCGCCGGGCTTTACCAGCGCGTGCGCCCGCTCCACAAACAGGCTGTAAAGGTTGATATCGCCGCCAGAGAGCAAGGGATAATGACCAGACTTGCGCGCGATGCGCAGCGTATCGGCGGCGCGTTTGTCGGCCTTGCCGTAATCCTCAAACAACGGGTCGCCCGCCTCTTTCAGCGCGGCGATCATCTTGCCCCGGTCAGACGCCTTTTGCGCCTTGGCAATGTCCGGGCGGCGGGCGGCGAACCATTCCACCTGTTGCAGCTTGATCCTGTCCCAAGGCGGGTTGCCCACCACGGCATCAAAGCCGCCTTCACGCGTCCCAGCCTGCCAATCCTTCCACACGCCGGGGAAGGTGATTTGCCAGTTGAGGAAACGCTCTTCCTCCATCAATTCGCGTGCGGCCTGCCATATGGCGCGGAAGGCTTCGGCCTCGGCTGGCTTGACCCGGAATGCCTCCGGCACAAGTTTGCCCCGCGCGATGGCAAACGGATCGGCCAGCGTCACCTCGGGATATGCGCCCAGCGCCAGCCGCTTCTCTTTTCCGCCGATCCGGTATTTCTGCCGCCACAATTTTGACCCGTTGGGGAATACCTCAACATAG
>Ga0316222_1000355_pt1 | contig 72264 bp, 34 predicted proteins | sample TBH18011metaG_FD_206008 | JGI IMG/M metagenome (GOLD analysis project Ga0316222, IMG submission 206008) | Freshwater microbial communities from Trout Bog Lake, Wisconsin, USA - TBH18011 | ecosystem: Environmental > Aquatic > Freshwater > Lake > Hypolimnion/Profundal zone | place: USA: Wisconsin... | reverse complement strand
GCGTCAGGCATTTGGTCTCCCACGGAAAAGCGCACGCGAGAGAGCAACCGCCCATCAACTCCTGAAGCACCGGCGTGTCGACTTCCGCCTTGATTACCGGCAGGTTTTGCGCAAGCAATGAGGAGGGAAGCATGCAGAGAAGGCCGATGAGACAGCAGATGGTGAGCATGCGCCTAATCTCGCTTAGAGCTGACGTGGGTCAATAGGCCCTCAAGAGGGTGGCGGATGGGATCTGACCAAGTGAAGCACCCATGGGTTCAATCGGGCCTCGGGGCGACCATGATCGATGACCAACAGATCAAAGTCTTGGAGGATAGGAGATTCCATGGTGGATGGGTGCTGGCGTCGAACGCTCTTGATTCCAAGCTTTTTCGGACAAGACTTCGACCATGGACCAGCCTTGTAAAATCCACGAGAATCATCCTCATATTCACGGACCAGCCTGCGGACATACAGCGATTCGCCACAACGACCATGTAGACTACCTTCACGATGGTCACCTGCATCATCCCCACGAAGGTCATGTGGATGAACACGTCATTGAAGTCTCGGCAAACAACCCGATCCGTTGCACGCCGGACCGAAAGTGTGGCCCCCATGTTCATGGCCCTGGCTGCGGTCATGAAGCTGTTCCTCATGGCGATCACGTCGACTATCTCGTGGATGGCATCCTGCATCATCCGCACGGGGATCATTGCGACGACCATGGGAAACTGGAACTCGTTTAGTAAAGAGTAAACAGGAGCGGCAGGCCAGCTTCCCGATCAATAAGCAAGCCTGCGTCTTGACTCGTGCGCCCCCTCGATCCGTGGAAATCGGTCATGTCGCAGAACGCGCGCAGTTTTCCCGTCTGCCCGGCTTTCTCGAACTCCGGCACAAGGTGTTCGCAATTTGATTTTTCCTGTTTTCCGCTGACATGAACGGAAGACGCAACGTTCGCCCTCGTATCGGCGCGCGTGAATTGGGATGGGGAAAAGCACGGACTCACCCGGTTCGACGCATGAAAACGATAGTTGACTCGCGAATTGGACCGTGTGAGGTTACATCCCATGATTTATCTCACACGGCAAAAACTCGTGCTGGGGGCGGTGTTCGAGCACGCCAAGCGACCGCTCACCCCAGTTGAAATTTGCGAGGAAGCTCGCAAAAAGCTGCCGAGTCTCGGGATCGCGACCGTCTACCGCGCGATCAAGCAGTTCGTTGACGAGGGGCAGGTTCGCGCCGTGGAAGTTCCCGGGGCCGCTCCGCATTACGAAAGCGCCGCCCGGCACCATCACCATTTTTTTCTCTGCCAGCAATGCAAGCGACTCTACGACTTGGTGGGCTGCGTTCGCGGCGTGCAGGCGCTCGCTCCGGAGCGGTTTCGCGTGAAGCGGCACGAGATCGTTTTGTACGGGGAGTGCGAGTCGTGCGTCGGTGAAGGGGCGTAGGAGGGAAACGACCGACGAATCCTGCGACCCGTTCCAGTTCCAATTCATCCGAAATCCATCAAAACTTTATGAAAATGCAAATCCACAGAATCGTTCAAACCGCCCTGACGCTGGCCGTTCTTTGTCTTGCGCAGGCAAGCTTCGCGGCGGGCGCGGACGGAAAACCGCTAAAGGTCCTCGCATCGTTTTACCCGATGTATGTGATGGCGCTCAACGTGGTCGGAGACATTCCGGGCGTGAGCGTCGAGTGCATGACGGAGCCCATCACCGGCTGCCTGCACGACTATCAACTCACCCCGGCCAACCTAAAGACACTCGCGGCGTCGGACGTCTTTGTCGCGAACGGCGCGGGGATGGAGACGTTCATCCAGAAAGCGGTCGAGCAATCGCCGCACCTCAAGGTGATTGAAGCGAGCAAGGGAATAAAGTTGGCGTTCGATGACAATCCCCATGTGTGGGTGAGCGTCAGCGGTGCGATCCAGCAAACCAAGAACATCGCCAGGGGGCTGGCTGCCGCCGATCCGGCGGATGCTGCCGCCTACGAAAAGAACGCGGAGCGCTACGTGGCGCAACTCGAAACATTGCGCACGGAGATGCATGCTGCCCTGGACGGTTTGAAGCATCGCGAGATCATCACTTTCCACGAGGCGTTTCCGTATTTTGCCAGCGAATTCAATCTGAAGATCGTCGGCGTCATCGAGCGCGAGCCGGGTTCGGAGCCGAGCGCGGGGGAACTTGCGAAGACCATCAAAACCGTGCGCGAGAGCAAGGTGAAGGCCCTGTTCGCCGAGCCGCAGTATCCGGCGAAAAGCGCGCAGGTCATCGAGCGCGAGACCGGCGTGCCGGTCAGCATTCTCGATCCCGCGGTGACCGGTCCGCGGAAACTTGCCAAGGCTCGCGGTTCGTATATCGCAACGATGGAGAACAACCTCAAGGTGCTAAAGAAAGCGCTTCAAGACTGAGGATGGAGCCTCAACTGGATCACCACAAAGGGCTGGCCCGGCATGTCTGCGGCGAATGCTGCACGAAAATCGAGGGGATCGGGGTCACGCTGAGCGGCAACCGCGTGCTGGAGAATGTTTCGCTCCATCTCCACTGCGGCGAACTCACCACGCTGGTCGGCCCGAACGGCGCCGGAAAATCCACGCTGCTGCGCACGCTCCTGGGCGAACTGCCTCACTCGGGGCGCATCCACTTCCTGCCCGTCTTCGGGCACGGGCGGCAGGATGCGCCGGCCATCGGCTACGTTCCGCAACAACTGGAGTTTGACCGCTTTTCGCCCATCAGCGTCCAGGACGCCTTCTCCAGTGCGTTGTCCCGCTGGCCGGTGGTCCTGTGGCATTCGCGGCGGGACCGGAACACCGCGCGCGAGGCGCTCGCGGCGGTCCATGCCGAACACCTGATCGGTCGCAAGCTCGGAGAACTCTCGGGAGGGGAGTTGCAGCGGGTGCTGCTCGCGCTCTCACTTACTCCGGTGCCGAACCTGCTCCTCTTGGATGAGCCGGTTTCCGGAATCGACCTCCCTGGGCGCGAGATGTTTTACCGGACGGTCTCCGAACTGCGCCGTCAGTTCGATCTCGCCATCCTGATGGTTTCCCACGATCTCACCGGCGTGACGGCGGTTTCCGACCGCATCGTTTTCTTGAACCGGCGGATCGTTTGCTCCGGCACGCCCGCCGAAGTCATCGCGAACCCCGAGGTCCGCCGGACGTTCGGGCTCGACCTTGTCATTCCAACTCCCACGCGCCCATGAACACCTGGCACTCTCTGATTTCCCTACTGCCCTTTGAATGGACGCAGTTCGGCTTCATGCGCACTGCGCTGCTGGCCGTGCTGATCGTCTCGCCGCTCTTCGCGCTGATGGGCACCCTCGTGGTCAATAACCGCATGGCGTTTTTCTCCGACGCAATCGGGCACGCTTCCCTGACGGGCGTCGGCCTCGGCGTGTTGTTGGGGCTTGCCGATCCGCTTTGGGCGCTGGTTGCATTCGCCTTGATCCTGGGCGTCGGCATTATCGCTCTCCAGCGGTTCACCCGTTCGGCGATGGACACGGTGATCTCGTTGAGCATGTCCTTCAGCATTGCGCTCGGAGTCGTGCTGCTGTCCCAGGGCGGGAACTTTAACAAGTTCACCCACTACCTCATCGGCGACCTGCTGAGCATCACTCCCGGCGAGGTGGGCCAACTCCTCGTCACCAGCGTCCTGGTGGGCGGCGCGCTCCTTTTTGCCTACAACCGGATTCTGCTCATCGGCCTCAACGAATCCCTCGCGCGCAGCCGCGGAATGAGCGCCTGGTGGACGCAGATGCTCTTCTGCACCGCCATCGTGATGGTCGTGACCATGAACCTCCGTTGGGTGGGCATCCTCATTGTCAATTCCATGCTCATCGTCCCCGCCGCCGGAGCGCGCAACATCGCAAAGAACGCGAGGCAATACGTCTTCTACGCGGTGGGTATCGCGCTCTTCTCTGGAGTCGCCGGGCTGATCGCCTCCTTCTACACCAACACGGCCACGGGAGCCACCATCGTGCTGGTGGCGATGGCCTGTTTCGTCGTCACGCTGGGCATCAAGGCCGCGAGGCATCGCTGGGCCGGCGAATGGCCATCGGGCACGCGCATCATCGGCTGAACCTGACTTTATCCGATGAGGCGGGCATTTCAGCTTCAGAATCCCGGTTTTCGACGCGCGGTCGTCGCGCTGGTGCTCGCCCACCTGCTTCTCATCATGGCGATGGCGGCATCGCCAGAACTGCACAAGTGGATTCACCAGGATGCGGATGACGACGACCACGATTGCGCGGTAACCCTCTTTATTCACGGCGCCTCCAGCGATGCGCCTGTTGCCGCTGTGGTCGTCGCCGTCTTTGCGGGCGTCTTCCTCTACGTTTGCAAAATCCTCCGTTTGGATTGGGTGGAGAATCCGATCCTCTCGTCCCTCATTCTGGAGCACGCCCCTCCGGCGTGTGCGTGAGCGTCTTTTCACGCTGTTCACATCCGATCACAAGGTGTGTCATCCCTGCGCAAAGGCTCAATCACCGAGCCTTCGTGCGGTGCCTGCCCTTAACCAAGGGCTTGGCCAAACCACGCTTGCACCCGACTCCGGCGTTCCTGTGAACGTGGAGCGCCCAAACGCACTTGACCGGCGAGGGTGTGGCGGTGCGATGTGACGACATTCTGACCGGCAGCTTCTTAATTAACCGTCCCATGAGCTTCATAGGGCGCCAGGCGCTTATTGTCGCCACCACGTGTGTGGCGGCACTCCTTCAATGCGATTTTTCCAACCAATTTACCAATATTTTGAAAACACTTACGATTCTTAGCGGTGCGGCCCTGCTTCAAATGGCCGCGATCATCCCTTGCCAGGCGGCCGACGACGCTGCCCAGCCCGGGGAACCAGCAACGTCGGCGCAACCGGATTCGGCAAACACAACCCTGCCGGAAGTCGACGTCTTCAGCAAATTGGACCAGGCTCGGGACGAAATCGTCCCAAGCCTTGGAGCAACCGAATACACCGTCAGCCAGGACCGGATTGAAGTTCAACCCGGCGGAAGCAACGCTCCCTTCAATCAGACCGCGTTGCGGCTGCCGGGCGTCGCGCAGGATTCCTTTGGCCAGCTTCACGTCCGCGGCGAGCACGCGAATCTCCAGTATCGAATCGACGACGTTCTTCTCCCCGAAGGACTCTCCGGATTCGGGCAGACGCTCGACACGAGGATTATCGATACCGTCTCGCTGATCACCGGGGCATTGCCTGCGCAGTTTGGGTACCGCACGGCCGGCATCATGGATATTCATACGAAGACAGGGACGCTGCAGCCTGGCGGCGAGGTCTCCCTCTATGGCGGCAGCTACGATACCATCGAGCCGTCCTTCCAATATGGGAACACGACCGGGAAGCTGACCTATTATTTCACCGGTGAGTATCTGCACAACGACCTCGGCATCGAGAATCCAACGTCAAGCATCCGACCGCTTCACGACTACACCGATCAGTATAAGGACTTCGGATACCTCTCGTATCTGATCGATGACACGAGCCGCCTTAGTCTCATGCTGAGCGCGGCGCATAGCGCGTTCCAAATTCCCAACAATCCGGGCCAGCCCCCGCAGTTTACAGTGGGGATGACATCGACGTCCGATTCCGCGCTCTTGAACGAGACGCAAACCGAGCAGAATTACTACGACATCCTTTCCTACCAAAAGACGGCGGGCGACCTTAATCTGCAAGTGGCAGTATTTACACAATACAGCGACATCGCTTTCAAACCCGATCCCACGGGCGATCTGATCTTCAACGGAGTCGCAAGCGCCGTCGACCGCAGCATTTTTTCCAACGGCATCCAAGCCGACGCCAGCTACAAGCTGAATGAGCAGCACACCCTGCGCGGCGGAGCGATGGTTACCGTCGAAGCGGCGAACGTGAAGAATTCCGATGCTGTCTTCGCCACGGATGCGGCGGGCAACCAGATTGGAACGACTCCATTCACGATTGTGGATAACAGCAGCAAGGACGGCTATCTGTATGGCGTTTATCTTCAGGACGAATGGAAGCCGTGGGAGCCGCTCGCGATCAACTTCGGCGGGCGCTTTGATGTGGTCAACGCCTACACCAATGAGAATCAACTCAGCCCGCGGATCAACGCCGTTTATAATCCGACGCAGTCCACCACCCTGCACCTCGGGTACGCCCGATACTTCACGCCGCCGCCGCTTGAACTGGTGAAGCAGGAAAGCGTTGCTAAATTCGCGGGAACCACCAATGCCTCGGAGGTGATGACAGCTTCTCCAGTGACCGCGGAGCGATCGAATTATTTCGATGCCGGAATCAGCCAGAAAGTCACCGACAGCTTCACGCTCGGGATTGATGGCTATTACAAGAACGCTAGACAACAACTCGACGAGGGGCAATTCGGCCAGGCGGTCATCTTCTCGCCATTTAACTATAAATACGGCGAAGTTTACGGGACGGAATTCATTGCGACCTATGAGAAGGACGGCTTTGCCACCTATCTGAACCTGGCTTACAGCCATGCGACGGGCAGGGAAATCGACTCGGGCCAATTTCAGTTCGGCCAGGCTGAATTGAACTATATCGCGAAGAATAACGTCTTCCTGGACCACGACCAGCGTATCACTGCTTCCGGGGGCGTCTCGTATTCATGGAGCGGCACCCGCGCTTACCTCGACGGCATCTACGGCAGCGGGCTGAGGAAGGGATTTGCCAACACCCAAAAAGGCCAGGCGTATGCCACGGCCAATATCGGAATTGAGCATACCTTCAACGTCGGCGGTTCTCATCATGTGAAGGTGCGCCTCGATGTCGTAAACCTCTTCGACAAAATCTATGAACTGCGGGATGGCTCCGGGATTGGCGTTGGAGCGCCGCAATTTGGCGCCCGGCGCGGCATCTACACAGGCGTCGCTTACGATTTTTAGGCAGCGCCGTTTCAGTCAAACTCTTGCTTTTATGATACAGATATTCCTTAAAGGCGGCCCTGTGATGTGGCCGCTGCTCCTCACCTCGATTGTGGCGCTGACGGTGGTTTTCGAGCGGCTTTTCTTCACGGTTCGCCAAGGTAGCCGGAGAGATCGCGCCGCGGTGGCGCGCATCTTGGCCGACGTGGAGCGCGGCGACCTCGACGCGGCCCGCAAGCACGGAACCGGGTCCAAAGATTATGTGGCGCGAGTGCTCACCCACGCTCTCGAGCATCGCGATGTTTCCTTTGGCAACGCCTTGTTGCAAGCTGCCAACGGTGAGTTGCAGCGCTTCAACCGGGGGGTGTCGATTCTCGATACCATCGTCACACTCGCGCCGCTGGAGGGGCTGTTCGGCACGGTGACAGGAATGATTCACGCCTTCGGCCTGCTTGGCGCGAGCGAACTGGGCGCTCCCACGGCGATCACCGGTGGCATCGCCGAAGCGCTGGTGGCGACGGCGTTCGGCTTGTTGATCGCGATGGTCTCGCTGTTGCCATTTAACTTTCTTACCACCCAGCTTGAGCAGGCTCGGCAGGAGATCGAAACCACCGCCGCCCAGCTTGAACTCCTGCTGCTCCGCGCCGAAAAGACCGCGTCTGAAAGACTATGATTACCATCCCGTCTCCCCGGTGCAAACGGCGTGCGCGAATCGAGATCATCCCGCTTATCGACATCGTCTTCTTTCTGCTCGCCACCTTCGTGATGGTCTCCCTTTCGATGGTGAAGAACCAGGGAATCTCCGTAAACCTCCCCAGAGCCGGGACCGGCGCACCTCAGCCGCGCACGGCCTCGACGACGATCACGCTCGGCGCGGCGGGAGAGCTTTACCTCGGCAAGCAGCGCATTGAACCCGGCCAGTTGGAGGCTTCCCTGCGCGATTTGCTCAAGCAAGACAGCGATCCCCGCGTCTTCATCAATGGGGACGCCAGGGCTGAGTTCGGCAATGCGATCGCGGTGCTGGACACCGCCCGCAAACTCGGAATAGCCAAGGTGGCGATTCAAACCCAGTCGGTTCAGGCCCCTCCGAAATCGCAGTGAGACCGGCCCTCCTCTTTAGCCTTCTTGCCGCCGTGCTGGTGCATGCCGTGCTCCTTCTCGGATTTCGGCTTGGCTCGGTGGCAACCGCACTTCCGGCAAGCGACGATCCAGCGGCGGTGGACGTTGTTCTCGTTGATGGCGCGCCAGCGGCAGCGAGCGCGGAGCCCGCTCCTGCCGCTACGCCCGCTCCCGCACCTTCGCCGGAACCGACGCCGCAACCGACTCCAGTCCCGCCTCCCATCCCCGAGCCGACACCCGCGCCCACCCCGGAGATGGTCGAACCGCTGCCGACCGTGCCTCCTGTTCCCACCGCACCTACCGCACCCGAGCCGCCACACCCTCGCGTTCACGCAACGCCCGCGAGGAAAACGTCTCCAAACACCAGGATCGCTCCCTCCACATCGACGAACTCGAATCCCGCGGCCAGCGGGCAGCGGGGCGGAGCCTCGGCGCGTCCTCGTTACCGGAGCAATCCAACGCCGGAATACCCCCCCGACGCTCGCCGCAACCGCCAGCAGGGAGTCGTGCTTGTGAGCGTGGAAGTGGGCGCAGACGGGCATGCAGGGGAGGTGGCTCTCAGGCGGACCAGCGGAGTTCCGTCACTTGACGAGGCTGCGCTGCATGCCGTTCGCCGGTGGACGTTCGATCCCGCCCGCGTGGGCGGGCTGACCGTCTCAAGTCGGGTGGACGTCCCAGTGCGCTTCACCCTGGCGCCGCAGTGATTCCAGAGGGCGCTTATTGGCTTACCTCCACAAGGATGCCGCCGTCGATTGACACTGACGCAATGCCGTGATCGGGGCCGGTTGTGCCGATCCAGCGAAACTTTATTCCAATGAATTCAAATTCGGCGGTGGTACCCGGAGTGTTACTGTACCGGGACGTGTTCTGCTCGCCCCAATTGCCAGAGACATGGATCACAGGGTCGACACCGGAAATCGAGCATGTTTTGGCGCCAGCTTCACGGTGTAGTTCAATCACAGTATCGAGTGAATCCCAACGATCGCCATCGTCGAGCGTGAGCCGAATGGCAGTGCCGCTGGTTTCAAGCTTTACGGGACGCCCGGTAGTAAGGCTGCGCGCCCCAATGAAGCGCTCGAAGGGACTTGGAAGTTCCAGCGTTCTCCCGGCTGGGGGGCGCAGGACATGAATGTACTCGCGGCTTCCGTCGGGCGAGCGGGTTCGCCATAACCCGAGGACTTGGAAAAAGTCATTCGGTTTTGGACGAGCCAGTTTCGGCTTGGGGCTACCCCGCAGATCGCCGGACGGACCGTTTCGATAAGCGCTCCCAACTTACGTAATCGATCCAGTTCCTGTCAAAATTGTTTGAAAGGACAATGGCGCGGGGCATGGCTTTCAAAGCCGTTTGCCGCAGACGAGGCATGTCAATGGCGCCGCCGTTGGCACGCCAGCTATCCCACCAAAAGCCGATGACATTCGGGTGCTTTGGCGGCGCGGGTCGCCGTTTCAGCATATACTTCGTTGATGAAGTCGTTGAACTTTGGCATGAGCCGGGTCACGCCTTCGACTGGCGTAACAAAACCGACCCGTGCCTTTTCATCGGCCTTCAGGTCATGACCGTCGTTTGGATGCGCGTAAATCACCAGCTTGATGCCACGTTCGGCGAGGGCGTCGGCTATTTCGCCGATGAGGTCGCGTTTGCAAGTGTGGCCCGGCAGCCATTTTTCCAGCGCGGCGTTAGGACCGAGGTTGTACATGGCGTAATGCCACTCGGTAAAGATGACATATTCGACTCGGATGGCCTTCATCGAGTCGGCATAGGCTTCGACATCAAAGCCATTGGCAAACTCGTCGAAGCTCTTGTAGCTCCGCTTGCCGTCTGCGCCAATCGAGAGATTGTACACGAGATGGGTGAAGTTTCCATAGCGCATCGATTCGAAGGCTGCGGCCGATGGTTTTTGCGCCTCCGTGAGGACGGTGCCGAAAGCATTGCCAGCAATGGATGAGAGGCAGGCGATGACCGGGAGAATGATTGGGTTGCAGGGTTTCATATATTTGCGGAGTTAATATTTGCTCGCAACGTAGTGCGTCGATAATCTTGCTCGTGCAGAGGGAATGCGAAGCGATGCTGGCGTTTAACGTGCATCGCGTAGGATTTGCAAGGTGACTGGCCCCAGCAATCCCGAAACCGTTTGTCCGGCAAACACATAGGGTGTCGGGATGCCCACGCTGTAGTGGTTGGCCAGCGTATTGGCCACTTCGACCTCCACGGAATTCTCCCCTTCGCGCACCCACGGCGTCACATCAACGCTCCACGGCGGCCCCAACAGGATTCCGACCGGCATGCCATTCCAGAGAACGCGTGCCGTCGCGCGGACGGAGCCGAGATCGAAGCGGTAGGTTTCGCCTTGCGCTGGCTTACGCAGCACGATCGTGCGCCGGTAGCAGACCATGCCCGAATAGGTGGCAAGCCCCAATTTCGACCAGTCGCCAGCCGGAGCCAGCCCCGGCACACAGTCGAGGGCGATCGCTTCGGGCAAGGCGTCGCCCGCGAATGAACCGGGGAGATGTTCAATTCGGATCGCCACGGAAACCGGCTGCGGGTCTGGATGGGGCACTGGTGCGAGGCCATCGCAAAGCGGAATTTCATTTCCGGCGACCCAAACCCGAGCGCCAGTTCCGCGCATCGAAATGTGCAGTGCAGCGAGCCCTGGCGGTGAAGCAAACCGGAACCAGCCCGCGTGCCCGCGGGTGCCGGGTCGGTAATTGAAGACAGGGTGGAGCGGGTTGGTGAACCAGCGCAAGCCCAGCCCTGGCACGGGCGGGAGATCGAATGCGGCATAAGCGCGCACACGCTGGCCGGAGGGCTGCACAAAGCGAAGCAGCAGACCGTTCGGGCCATCACGAAGCGCGGCGGCCGCCCGGCGCGGGACGGAATCGTAATGCGGCAGATTCCAGATCGACTGGCGGCCCGGGGGCAATTCTTCAGTTTGATCCAGAAGCAAATCACCGTTGAGCCAGGCAGAGTACGCGGCACGGCTGCCCATGACGAACGGCAGCGTCCCCGCCCCAACAGGTTCCACAGCGGTCCAGAGATACCAGACGGCTCCGGGTTGATCGCAATGGAGATCGATAAACTCGTCTGGCACCGCTCCTTTCAGGCCGTGGGGTCCGCTCGCCCAGTCTTTTAGATGCGGATCGTTTTCCACACCCCAGCGAGTGGACATCATGTACGGAGCCCAACGCTCATCCACCGGTCCCGGCTCGCCGCTTCCGGGCGGCAACGGACCGAGCAGCCAAAACCGTGGGCCGAACGAAGCGGTCACCTCCGGCCAGAGCGAGTCATCGAAATCCGCCCGATGCCACCCGCCGGCTGCCCCGGTTTCTTCGGCATAACGGAAGCGCCGCGCTTCAACCCCCAAAAGGCCGCCCGGCGCCAAGCGGAAGTCACCGAAGCGGTTGTCCAGCGTCGGCTCAAGGGAGAATTTCCAGCATCCACTCACCGGAATCTCAGAGCACGTTAACAGCGCCGGGGAAGGCCCGGCAATGGCCGCGGATTCGCCGCGTTGGAATACAAAGAGCCGGGATTGGCACGCACCAAATTCCAGCGCCAGGCGGGTCCCCGTCAAATCGACATCGGATGCGTGCAGTTCATTGATGGAGCCGTCCTGGGCGTTCCATTCTTCAATCCGCCCGAAAGTTCGAAAGCGCACCGTTGCTTTGACAGATTGCGGAGCGGGATTTCTCACCAGGAAAATGTCCTGGGAGGCAGTCCTGCGGTGAAGTGTCTGCAACCGGGCGCCGAAAGAGTCGAAATCACGGTCGATATGTTTTGAGATTGTCTCCACCAAAATGGCCGGATTCTCCGCAATAAACACGCCAACTCCCTGCTGGCCGTTCTGGACATTTGAACAAGGCTTCTTGGCCGCAAACAACTCCGCGACAATTTCTTCCAACACCGGATCGCCGCTGCCGGTACGTTCGCTTGCCGCGGGCAGGCAGCCATATGCGATCACCACCCCGCCACTGCCAAAGAACTCCCGTGCTTTTTGGAGGGTCGAAAAACGGACCGTGGACATTCGCGGCAGGATCAGCACGCGGTACGATTCACGCCCGATCCGGAGGCCGCCGTTTTCGACGGAAGCGCTTTCCAAGGCTTCGAAATCGACGAAATCGAAGTCGATCCCGGCGTGAAACAAGGATTCGGCGATCGCAAAAGCGTCGCGTTCCGCGGCATCCAGATCGCCATGCCCATTGCCGGCTTGGGCTTCGGAGTAGGGAATTGCGGAGGTGTTTTTGACGCGGGGATTCATTGCACCTTCCAAGGCGGCGCTGGGATAGACGATGGCCGCATCGCAGACATGGTCGCCCTGGCTCAGGATATAGCAAAGCCGTGAAATGTAAGTGCTGATACTGCCGGAGTGAGCCCAGTAGGGTTGTCGAAAATGAAAGTCCGGCGGCGCCCATTCCCACCACGACCCATGGGTGGAATAATAGAGTCCGTGCAGGCTGATCGCGGTGGCACCGTAAATGAAGTTCTCGTCCAGAGCGGGGAGAATCTCCGCCGGAGCGGTTCCCCAGCCGCTGGAATGGAAGCATTCGCTCCAAGTCTTTGGGCGTCCGTAAAGATGGGCGATGGAACTGTTGACCTTCAGCCCTTTGAAAGCCCGTGCGGCGTTGAGATTGGGATCGTCGCAGCCGGGGCCATGAAACCAGCGCATCGTGCGGAAATAGTCGCCGTAAACGGCGCGGCCCGCTTCGATGCCGCCCCGGCCGCAGTTGTCATTGGCGAGGAGCGTTCCGTGCGATTCATGCCACTGAAATACCGGAACAAAGTAGTTTTCTTCGATAAGCCGGACGATCGTCTGGGAATAGTCGAGCCGGAATTTAGGCGTCATCGGGCCAAGGTCGTGCCACAACGCAGGAAGCCATTGGAGCGGGCTGTAGCCGTGTTCGCGGGAAAACTCATCCTGAAACCTTGCGGACCAGAGCGGCATGCGGCTGCCGAAATCGAGTTCGTCCTGGAAGAAGACTCTGAGCGTTTTTCCAAGATGCTCCGGGCACTTCTCGATGAACGGTTCGTAGAGCCTGGCGATCAGCAGCCTTCCGCTCTCGGGGTGGGCAGGGTCAAATGGATTTGGCCTGAGCGAAACCACGCTTACCAGCCAGTCGCCTTTGGGCGCTGTCCAGAAGCCTTCGTTTCGCTCCGCGGATGAAAGCAAATTGATTTCGCAGAGTGGAACCGTCTTCCCTTCCTCGAAGGAAAATGCCCAGGCCGCAATCGTTCCTTCCCCGACTTCGCTTAAGTCGAGTCTAGCCCCTTCGTTGAGCCACTCATGGCGTTCCACGAGCTGGCCGGCGCCCCGCATGCCGGGTGTTGCCTGGCCGATTTCCTGCAAAAGAGGGTTGATGATGCAGTAGTCCTGAATGCCCAACTCCATGCCGCGGGCCGCACATTCGTCGAGCGTCCAGCGAAAGAACTCCCACCATTCCGGAGAAAACACGGGCGGATCGCCGGGATCGATTGAGCCATCGGCGCGATGATTATAACTGACGATCGCATTGCGAATCCCCTTGGCTGCGAGTTGATCCAATTGCCATTGAATCCGCTCGGGTTCCAGCCGGTCGCCGGTCCACCACCAGAATGGAGTTGGAGTGCAAGACGGCGGGGGCGAAAGAAAGCCCGCCAGCAAAGAGGAACTCGGATGGGCGCTGGAGTTCATTGCTGAACGAGGGTTGATGGGGGAATCCCAGCCGCTTTGGATCGAAATGCGCGCAGAAAAGATTCGTCGATGCGATAGCGTTGGATTGCCAGAAGGGCTGCGGCGCAGATTACCGATCCCAACACAAAGGTAGATGCGGCAATCCGCCAAAGCACCTCGGGACTCTGCACTTGGTGGGAACCCGTTTTGAAGCCAGCCCGCTCCAGGACAAAGCCCGAAAGAATCAGCCCCAATGAGATCGCAAGCCGCAAGGCCAGGCTAAATACCGCCGCGTAGCCGCCGTCCCGGTTGACGCCCGTCTCGATTTGGCTGATTTCGGACACGTCCGCCATCATGGCGTTGGAGACGGGCATCATCAGTCCGTTACCCAGCCAATAAATGGAGTGAAAAAGAGCGAAGAGCGCCAATGCCAGGGTCACCTCAACCGGCCCGATGGAACAGAGATTTCCACGCGGGGCGATTCCCGTTAAGAACAGGAGAGCCAAAGCGAGATTGCACAAGATCGACAGCACCCCGCCGGCGACGACAGTTCCACGTTTTTCCAAGCGTTTGACCAGCAAAGGCGAAAGCAAGGCGCCAAGGCCCATCCCCGCCATCGTTCCGCCGTGAACGATCGACTTTTGCTCCGGCGAAAACTTCATGAAGTCCACGTAAACGTACATCTGAAGGGAGCTGACGAGCACCATTCCCACCGCGACGATGAAAATAAACACAAATACCCAGCGCGGATGAGGATCGGCCACAATCCTTTTCATTTCGCGGAAGAAACCCAGCACTTCGCCGCCAGCGGCGGGTGCCGGCATGTTCCGGGTGTCCTGGCGGCAACTCCAGGTGGCAACGATGACGAAAGCGACAAAGATCGCGGTGGCGATTGAGAAAGCGCCGCCCATATGGAGGTAATTGACGGCGATCTCGGTGCCGTCCAGCTTGCCTTCGTTGCGAAAAAAGATCGACCATGCCATGGCGGGGCCGGCGAAATTCGCAGCCATGTTGAAAGCCTGCCGCAAGCCTTGAAGGGTGGCGCGCTGCCGGTAGTCGGAGACCAGTTCGAAGCCAAGTGCCATGTAAGGAATGAAAAACATGGTCAGCCCCGTGCGAAGGATCAGATTCATTACCACCAGGTACCAGAAAGTCCCCAGCGAATGGCCAACGATGGCGTGAGGCACAGCCCAAACGAAATAGAAGCTCAGCGACATCAGGGCGCCCCCGGCGATCATCCACGGATGCCGCATTCCGAACCGGCTTCGGGTGCGGTCGCTCACGTAACCCATGACGGGATCGGTGAGCGCTTCCCAGAAAACGGAGACGGACATAGCCAGTCCCGCCAAGCTCGGGGAGAGGCCCAGAGCCTTGGTGTAATAGAGCATGGCGAAGCCGAACAGGCCATTCATGACCAGCGAATTGGCGCATTCGCCGGTGGAATAGGCCAGCATTCGGGCAGCACTTGTGGATCGGGAGGCGTCGCTCATCAGGTCAGAAGATTAGTTCAGCCCGCGCTGGGAAAGCCATAGACAAAAGGACTTGTTTCATGGATTTTTGCGGCTTTGCCGGTCGGTTGCTTCCCGAAGCAGCGATCCGGTGCGAAACTGGCTGCGGTAAGCCGCGGGAGAGACCCCATTCAGCTTGGTAAAAAAACGGCTGAAATAGAATTCTTCGGCAAACCCCAGTTTCGCGGCGACTTCTTTGACCCGAATGCTTGTGTTCAAGAGCAATTCGATTGCGAACTGGTTTAACCGGCGGTTGAGATGTTCCTTTGGGCTGATTCCCAACGAGCGGGTAAAGAGCGCCGAGAAGGCGCGCCGGCTGGTTCCATGGATGTCCGCCAGTTCCTCAATGCGCAAATTCGCCCCGAGGTTATCCTCAATGAAATCGAGCACCTTGATGAATTGAACCCGCGCCAGCAGATGGCTTTCGATAATCGCTTCCAAGTTTGGATGGATGCGTGCAATCCACGACCCGATCAACCCGCGAAACTCCAACAGCCGGTTAAAGGAATCGCGATTCTGTGAGGCGAACAGGTCGCGAACCATTCGCCGATTCAGCGGACCGATGCGCACGGGGCGCCGCTCCGGCCAATCGGTAAGCGGATCGAGACCGGGCAGGCATTCGCACCGGACCTTGGCGAAGATAAGGTTCGAAGGTTCGATCCAGCGCCGTTCGACAGGAGTGTTGCCCGGCAGGAAATAAATGTTGCCGGGGAGAAGATTGATGACGCGCCCCTTGAAGACAATCTGGCGCCGCCCGGAAATGACCAACTCAATGTGATGGAGATAGTCCGCTTCGGCTTTGCCGCCCGAATCCCAACTCGGCCCGATATTAGGCGCAACGTAAAGACCCGCGAGTTGCACCCGGAAATGATCGAGCAATTCCATTTGGCGGATTGCGCTCCCATCGGAGAAGAGGGGGCGCGCCAACTGATTCGTCTCTTGCTTGGTGGTGTCAACCGGTCTCATTCTTTAAGCAAACCAATGGGGTGGCAAAAGTCCATGAAAAAAGAACTTTTATCCATGTGCTCGATTTACCATTAAATGTCATGATCGTACGATGATCTTGAAACTTGCTCTCCTTGCCGCCGTGGCCCTTGCGCGGCTGGCGCTCGCCGCTGAACCGGACCCGGCGCAAAAAAAAGCCCCGGCAATGCCCGTGGTGCGCTCCCTGGAGGAGTGCAATCTTGTGTGGGATTCGCCCAGCACCGATTCGTTTGGCTCAATGCCCTTGGGAAATGGCGACGTTGGCTCCAATGTCTGGGTTGAACCCAATGGGGACCTGCTCTTTTACGTCAGCAAGGTGGATGCCTTCGACGCGGCGCACGATTTGCGCAAGTTGGGGCGGGTTAGCCTCCGATTTTCCCCGGCGCTGGACACCCAACATTTTACGCAAAGCCTCGTTCTGAGAGACGGCGCGATCCTTATTGTCGCGGGGGAAACGGTTCTGCGCGTCTGGGTGGATGCGAACGCGCCTGTGATCCGCGTCTCGGGCTCCAGCGGGAAGCCGGTGGATGCCGTGGCGAGCTTCGAGACGCTGCGTGCCTGCGATGAGCTCGACGACAAAGCCGACCGGCTGGCCTGGGGTTATCGCAATTCATCTTCGGCGTGGAGTGCCCATCTCAGGGCGCAGAATTCACCGGAGTTTGCCGCCAAGGTCGTGGACCCGCTTTTGAATCGGACTTCGGGATGCAGACTCTCGGGAGGCGGCTTTTCGCGCGATGGCAGGCGCTCTTTGCGCGCGAAGGCGATCCGGGAAATCGAGCTTTCGGCGCGCGTCCTCTCCTTGCAGACGGCCACCTTACCGGAGTGGTTTTCAGAATTGGAAAAACCGGTCGGAAGCGATTGGGTGGCGCACCGAAAATGGTGGCAGGCATTTTGGGATCGCAGCACCATCCATGTGTGGCGATGCGGGGATGGCCCGGTCAATCTCGACCAGTGCCGCTTCACGCAATTCGCGCAGGGTTCGAAGGCTTACGAGGGGCACAAGGAAATCGGAAGTTCGCAAAATGCGTTTCAGATCAGCCAGCGGTATGCGCTGGAGCGTTTTTGCGAGGCGTCGGCAAGCCGGGGAGCGGTTCCGCCCCCCTTCAATGGATCGATCTTCACGATGGATATTCCGGCCGGCGCGCAGGGGTTTATGGGGCCGCGCGGGCCGGTGGGTGCGGACGGGCGCGACTGGGGAGGGCTGGCATTCATGTGGCAGAATACCCGGCATCCGTACTGGGCCATGCCGGCGCGCGGCGATTACGATACCATTACCCCGGGCATGAAGTTTGTGCTCGAGGGCCTCCCTTATTGCCGTGATCGCTGCCGGAAAACATTCGGGTTCGAAGGGGCTTTCATGATGGAAGCAAGCTTGTGGCATAACGTTGGTTATTTTGACAGCCTCGACCAGGGGCCAGGCCACCTCCGCTTTCATCAGCTCGCCACGGTCGAACTGCCGTCCATCATGGCGGATACCTATGAGCACACGCACGACCGGAAATTCCTCCAGGAAATCCTGCTGCCCTGCGCCGAAGCAGGGATCGAGTTTTACCTCAACCGCTTTCCGGAACGCGACGCCAAGGGCAAAATGCTCATGGCCGGTGTGGGCTGCGTCGAAACGTATCAAGGCGTCACCAATCCATGCACGGAAATCGGCGGCCTAAAATATCTGCTGGGCAAGCTGCTCAGCTTTGAGATCGATGCGGGCCTGCGCGTGAAATGGGCCGATTTGCTTTCGCGGATGCCCGACGTCCCCGCCCGCAGGATTCGCGGCATGGGCCTGTTGGCCGTGGGCGATGCGTACCAGTCAGGCCGGCAGATCTGTGAAAGCCCGGAGCTTTATTCGGTTTACCCTTTCCGCCAGGCGTGGCTGGGCGTGCCGCGGAAACTGGCCATGGCGCGCCAGTCCTTTCATGTTCGCACCACCAGCCTCGATGGCACAGACGACAGCCAGGCTATCGAAACCGGCGGCTGGCAGTCCGCGCCCGTGCAGGCCGCCTATCTTGGCCTTGCCCGCGAAGCGGCGCGATTGGTGAGCATCAATTTCAATGACCGCTTCATCCATTGGACTGACAATGTGAACCCCGATGCGCCCTTCCCGGAGCGTCCGCGCGCCCGCTTTCCGGCCTTTTGGGAATGCAAGATGGACTACACGCCGGACAACGATCATGGAGCCACTTCCGCAAACGCGCTCCAGAGCATGCTGCTTCAGTGCGATGGCGCCAAGATTTACCTCCTGCCCGCGTGGCCGGAGGATTGGGATGTCTCCTTTAAGCTCCATGCGGCCGCCAATACCACGGTTGAATGCGATTACCGCGACGGGAAGGTCCAATCCTTGAAGGTCACGCCCGAGGCTCGGCGCGCGGATGTTGTGGATATGAGCACGGCCGACCAGCGCATCCGTTCCCTGATCGAGACCGCCTGCGCCGACCGGAATTATCTCTTTGGCCTGCCGTCGATGCTCGATGCCCAGCCCAGGGCCGGCAAAGTGACCGGGCCATGGTTGCAAAAATATGGGGAAAGTGTCACCGGCGTTCGTGCCGGCCCGTGGCCGGGTTGCCTCTTCCGGGACAAAATCATCTACGTCCACGGCGGAGCGCCGCCGCCCGAGATTCCCGCGAAACTCATTGCTTCAACAAAACTCTCCGAATCGATCCAGAAGCTTGAATACGATCAGCCGATCGAACCATTCGCCCTGGCTTGCGTGTCGAAGGGTTCCCTCACGGCCGGGCTTCAAGGAACGAGCCTCGATCTTGGGCGAATTTCCACGTTCGACCGTCTCGAATTCACCATTGAAAATCCGGGGTATCGTCGCGGCCAGGGCAAGCCGTTTGTCTTGCAGTTCCAGCACGCCAACGGATCGTGGCAGACGGCGGTTGCAGGCCAGGTTTTTGGAACGATTTACTCCAAGCGCTTCCAGCCGGTTACCGCTCGACAGGTCCGCTTGACTGTCGGCGCGCCCGTGCATCAATTCGACCTCTTTGAGCCAGGCAAATGAACTGCATTCGGTTTCCCTGTGCCGCCAACATCGGCGAAAGTCCATGAGAAATGAACTTTTGTCCATGTGATTCGCTATCCGATATATGTAATGACCCAACGCGGGATTCCTGTTTCGGAATTCTCGAAGATCGACCACCGACAAAATCCTCAGTCCCAACGCCCAATCCTCTAATGAAACCATCCATCCTTTTCGTGCTGATCGCCGGCCTTGCCGTCGGCCTCAATGCACAGACTCCATCGCCCAAAACCGCGCTGCTCTCACCAAACCGGCAGCGTTACGAACATCAAAAATACGGTCTCTTTGTTCACTATGTTCCGGAGCTTACCGTCGATGCCAGGGGCCGGAAACCGGACATCGATTCCCTTGCCAAATCGCTGGACACCGCCCAGTTCGCGAAAGACGCCTCGGACTTCGGCGTGGGTTACGTCATCTTTACGGTCTGGCATCTGCGAACATGCACGCTCTACCCCAGCGCAGTGAACAAAAAATGGCGAAGCGACCGGCGCGCACCCGGCGGAACCGATCCCAGAAACACCAAGACTTTCGCCGACACCGATTTGATCGACCGGCTCGCCGGCGACCTGGAGAAAAAAGGAATCGATCTTCACCTCTACGTTCATCCGGCCGACGGTCACGATCTCTCCACGGAAGACCAAGACCTCACCGGTTGGAGCGACAAGGACCACACCAAGTGGAACGACTACCAGTGCGAGCTTTTTGGCGAACTTCTGAAGCGATACGGAAGCCGGATCAAGGGCCTCTGGTTCGACGGTTACTTTCACAATATCGACCAGCCGCGCCTGAGGGCGGCCATCGAGTCGTCATGCCCGGGCCTGGCGCTGGTGGGCAACGCCGCCGATGCGCGCAAGCGCAACCTGTTTCGGGGAATCTGGCCGGCTGTCGACTATTTCTCATGGGAATGCGGCGGCCCCGTCGGGATATACGGGCTCAGCTCGGTGAATCCCGCGATCCGCGGAGACGACGCGGTAACCTGGCCGGGAACCAAGGAACAGGTGGCGATGATTGTCAGCGGCGGCAGTTGGTGGGCGGCTAATCCAACCGCAAAGGCAAAAGTCAGTGTGGAAAACCTCTACAAATACCTGGTGCTACAGGCTTCAGCCTTCCGCGGCGGCGGACTGGCCGTTGCCGCCGGCGTTTTGCCCGGTTCCGCAAGGGATTACCCGACAGGAACGATTTGGGAGGGGAACTTCCGCGAGACGATGGTCGCGTTGAACAAACTGGTCGCGCCCGTCGCAAAATCGATCCAGAACACCGCGGCCGGCAAGGCGTATGAAACGCCGGAGCGCATCCGTTTGAATCAGATGGACTGGGGCGTCTGCACCGAATCGCCGGACGGCAAATCCGTCTACCTGCACATCCTCCGCCCGCCTTCGGGAAAGAAGCTTGTCATTGCCGAGACCGAGGACGGGAGCAAACTCGGCGGTGAAGCGATCGACCTCCGCACGAAAACGCCGGTGCAATTTAAAAGGCTGGATTTCGGCTATGAAATCGCCCTTCCCGAAGGCTCCAGTTGGAGCGCTTTGGACACAGTCATCGAAGTTCGGCGCCTCTAAACCCTCCCCGGTCTTGAAATGGCAAAAGTCCATGGAAAAGGCACTTTTGTCCATGGAAATCGGTTCTTTTTATGGTTTGATGCTCATATCGGAATTCCTTCCGACGGGATTCCCCAAAAACTAATCCTCAATGAAACTCACACCCCGGCATTTCCAATGCCTCATTCTCCTATGAATCCTTCTATGAAAACGGAAGTCTCCTTCAGTTCCTTGTTATTTAAAGCTTCCAGCAGTCGACGGCGCACGGTTCTGAGTGGAAGCGCCGCCGCGCTCCTGGCCACGGTTCTTTGTCATCCTGGCTTCGCGGCTACTTATTCCTGGGACGGAGCCGATACTGCCACCAGTGGCGCGCAAGGCGGCGCGGGAACCTGGGACACCAATTCGACGGCCAACTGGTGGAATGGCGCGGCCGATGTCGTCTGGCCGCTCTCCAGCAGCGGCTCGGATGTGGCGGTGTTTGCCGGAAATCCCGGGACGGTGACGATCTCCGGCGGGGTTGCCGCCAATCAGCTTGTTTTCAACACAACGGGCTACAGCTTGACGGGCGGCACGCTTACCCTCGATGGCGCTTCCCCCACCGTCACGGTTGCAACGGGGGCGGCCAGCACCATTGGATCGCTGATTGCCGGAACGGGCGGCCTGTACAAGTCTGGCGCGGGCACTCTCTATCTTACCGGCACTGCAAGCACCTACACGGGCGTCACCACGGTCGCGGGCGGCATTTTGAATGTGGCGAAACTGGCCAATGGCGGCGTCAATAGCAGTCTCGGCGCCGCTTCAAATGCGGCGGCAAACCTGGTGATCGATGGCGGCACGCTGCAGTACACGGGCGCGGCGGCGCAGAGCAGTGACCGCCTGGCGACGGTTGGCCTGGGCGGGGCCACCTTTGAGAGTTCCGGCGGCGGGGCGGTGACGCTTTCAAGCACAGGCTCGATCGGCTACAACGGCGCGGGCAGCCGCACAATCACGTTTGGGGGAACCTACACGGGCGGCGTCAATCAGTTCGGCGGGATGATTTCCAATTCCGGCGGGCCGACTTCCATTGTCAAGACAGGCCCCGGAACCTGGCTGCTGGGCGTGAGCAACGGTTCGAGCAACACTTATACGGGGAGCACCACGATCCTCTCCGGAACGCTGATCGGCGGCGCGGCGAACGGCCTGCAAGGTTTCGGCAGCACCTCGACCATTTACCTCGGCGACACCTCGGGCTCGAACAGCGCTGGCGTTCAGTTCGGCACCGGCGTGGCCACGGCGTTCAACAGCATTCCGATCGTCATTCAGAGCGGCAACAGCGGGACCGCGAACGTTCTGGAATACACCAACGCCTCGGTCAACAGCTCTGTCACACTCGGCTCTCCCAATTCGGCCGGGAAAAGCGTCACCATCACCAATATCGGGAATTATCAATGGACTCCTACTTTCACCGGCGTCATTCAGGATCCAGCGGGCCTGACCGGTTCCCCCGGCACTGTCATTTTCAACAATGCATGCACGGGGGGCGGGACTTCGGCGACCTTTTACATCAATGGGGCCAATACTTACACCGGCGATACCCGGCTTCTTTTCGGCGCGGTGACTGTTGGCAACGCCAATGCGCTGCAATACAGCACCCTGGATCTCGGTTATTCCGGAGATGTGGGATCGGTGGTATGGAATCAAGACAGCACGCTGGGCGGTTTGAAGGGATCCCGGAACATCGATACGAGCGGCAAGACACTGAGCATCGGCAATAACAACCAGACCACGGCCTACAGCGGCATCCTCAGCGGCAGCGGCGCACTGACCAAGATCGGGACGGGCACCCTGACTCTCTCCGGCTCGGAGAGCTACACCGGCGCGACGAAGATCAACGCCGGCACGCTCAAAATCGATGCCGGCGCGGGAGGTGCGCTTCCCGCCAGCAGCCCGTTGACGATGAATGGTGGCACGTTCAATCATGACAACACCACGGCTTTGGGCGCGAAAAACCCGGGCTTGGGCGCGCTCACGTTGAGCTTGGGAGAAAACAATCTGATTCTCACCCGGACCGCGCTCCAGCCGGTGGCGCTGACCTTTTCATCCCTCGCGGCCCGCCCGGTCGGTGTCATTGGCAATTTCGCTTATGGCGGAACCCCGGGAACGCTCGGGACCGATTCGGTCATCAACCTGACGGGCGCCGCCGCGGGTTTCATGAGCCAGGGCTTCTTCTATAATGGCGGCAGCGCTTCGGCTGATTTCGCCTGGATGAATGGAGCGGGAACCTATGTGCGCGGCATCAATTATGGCACGGACAGCAATTCGGAGAGCATCAACGCCTCCACGGCGGCGTTCACGCCCGGGCAGCTTTACGAGAAGATCGGCGGCGCCGGCGCGATCACCAGCCAGACCACCCAAACGATCACCTCGCTGGCCATTTCCAATGCCAACGATCTGACTCTGGCGGGCGGCGCCACCCTGACCGTCAATGGCATTCTCAAATCGGGCAACGCGGCGGGCGGCTCAATCACCGGCGGCGCCGGCATTCAGGCGGCGAGCGGGTCGGAGTTGGTGGTGCGCACCGATCAGGCCGGCGATACCCTCACCATTGCCACGCCGATCCTGGCCAACGGCGCAAGCTCGCTGACCAAGTCCGGCGCTGGAACGCTGACGCTCAGTGGCTCGCTCTTGTACTCCGGGACGACCTATGTCGATGCCGGAACGCTGAGCATTTCGGGCACCAATCTTTACTCCGGCCCCACCGCGATCCGCGCCGGAGGCACGCTGGCTCTCAGCTCATCCGGAAACCTGACGCTAAGCGGCGCTATCGGCGGCGCCGGCACTCTCGCCATGATGGGGTCTGGAACGCTGACTCTCGGTGCCGTATCGACTTTGACCGGCACGGTGTCGGTTTCCGCCGGGACGGTCAAACTGCCTTCGATGACCGTGGGATTTTCCAGCTTCATCAACGGCGGTACGCTCGATGTCACCAATGCTCTTTGGGGAAACAACACAGTGACCTTCGGCATCAACGGCGGCACGCTGCAAGCGGGCGGCGCCAATTTTTATGCTCCGAGCACGGCAACGATGAGCATTGTCACAACTGCGGGAGCTCCCACCGCCCAATTCCTGGGCACACAAATGCTTAACTTAAACGGGAGCACCGTTAATTTCATCACAAGCAGTGACCTGAACCTCACCGACCCGATCCGCAGTGGCGGAACCGTCAATAAGAGCGGCACAGGAACGCTAATCGTTTCAGGGGCCGCCGCGAACGAGGCCTACAGCCTCTTTCTGAATGCCGGAACCGTGAGGGCCAACAACGCCAACGCGCTCGGGAGTAGCAGCGCCACGGGCGCGATCACCTTTGTAGGAGGCAGGCTTCAATACAATGTCGCCTCCCCCACCGATTGGTCTTCGCGCATCAAGAACAGCACGGGCGCGATTTCGGTGGACACCAACGGCCAGAACATCGCCTGGTCGGGAACGCTCGACAGCACCAATACCGGCGGCCTCGTGAAATCGGGCAGCGGCTCGCTGACGCTTTCGGCCCCCAACAGCTTTTCCGGCGGGGTGACGGTCAACTCGGGCACGCTGGTTGCCGGCAACGCCTCCGCCCTGGGTTCCACGACCGGCGCGCTTTCCATCAACGGGGGCGTGCTCAATCTTGGCGGTTATTCGATCACGGTCGGGGCGCTCTCCGGTTCGTCCGGCACAACGATCACCACCGGCACCGCCGCCGGCACGGCCACGCTCACCACCTCCATCGGCTCGGGCGCTTCGATTTACGCGGGCGTTATCGCCGATAACGGCTCCGGGCTGGTCGCGCTGGTGAAGAACGGCGCGGGGACGCTGACGCTCTCCGGTTCCAACAGTTACTCCGGCGGCACGGTTATCAATGCCGGCGTCCTTGCGGTTTCCTCCTCCACCGCGCTGCCGGGCTGGAGCACCGCCGGGCGGTTGACGGTCAACGGCGGCGCGGTTCTCTCGGTGGGCAACGCCTTTTCCGATGGCGACATCACCACGCTGCTGACGACGGGGAGCAACATCCGCGCGGGGGCGGCCATCGGGTTCGACACCAGCGCCGGAGATCGGACGTTCGCGGCAAGCCTCGCCGATACGGCCCAGGGATCCCTCGGGATGGTGAAAACCGGCGGCAATTCCCTCACTCTTTCGGCATCCAACAGTTTCACCGGCGGCCTCACGCTCACTTCGGGGAGCCTGGCCGTGAGCGGAGCGGGCACCTTGGGGGCAACCAGCGGCTCGCTGACGATCACGGGCGCGGTGCTCGACCTCGGCGCCACCAGCCAGATGGTGGGAGCGGTGGCCCTTTCCGGCGGCGTTATTCAGAACGGAAGTTTGTCGGCAGGTTCGTATGCGATCCAGAGCGGCACTGTGAGCGCCGCGCTTGCGGGCAGCGGCACCTTGAGCATGAGCGGTGCGCTCTTGCTCACCGGCGCCAACACCTACACCGGCGCCACCACCATCGCCTCCGGCACCCTCACCATTGGCGGCGCGGGCGACCTGGGCGGCGGCAGTTACTCGGGCATTCTCTCCAATGCCGGCGCGCTGATCTTCAATAGCTCAGCGGCGCAGACTTTGAGCGGCATTATTTCCGGCATCGGTCCGGTGACCCAGAGTGGTTCCGGGACGCTCACTTTCTCCGGCAACAATAATTACACGGGCGGGCTGACCGTCAGCTCAGGCTCGCTGGCGATCGGCGGCGTCGGGAAACTGGGCGCCGCCTCCGGCGCGCTGGCCGTCAACGGCGGCGTGCTCGACCTCGGTTCCACCAGCCAGACGGCGGGCGCGGTGACGATTGGCGGCGGCGTCATCCAGAGCGGCACCCTCACCGGCTCTTCCTATTCCGTCACGGGCGGCGCCGTCAGCGCCACGCTGGCCGGGAACGCGTCCTTGACCAAGAGCGGAACCGCCACGCTGACCCTCTCCGGCCCGAACACCTATTCCGGAACTAACACGATCAGCGCGGGCACACTGGCAATCAGTGGAGCGGGCAAGCTGGGCGCGGCATCGAGCCCGCTGACGGTCAACGGCGGCGTGTTGGACCTGGGGTCCACCAGCCAGACGGCGGGCGCGGTGACGATCGGCGGCGGCGTCATCCAGAGCGGCACCCTCACGGGATCTTCGTATTCCGCAACGAGCGGTGCCGTGAGCGCCTCGCTTGCGGGAAGCGGCGCATTGACCAAGACCGGCGCAGGCACACTCACCCTTTCCGGGCCGAACTCCTACAGCGGAGCGACCACCGTCAGCGGTGGTGTGCTCACCCTGGCCAATCTGAGCGGGACGAACACGATCGGCGCGGTGACTGTTGCCGGCGGCACAGCGGGGGCCAGCCTCAACGTTAACGGAGCCACCGGCCTTGGCAGCAATAACATCACGGTGGGCAATGCCAGCGGCGACCGCAGCGTGGCGACTTTGTCGGCCAACATTGGATTGAATTCGCTCGACATTGGCAACGGGGCGGGCAGCGCGGGCGCTGCATACATTACCAGCGGGAGCGTGAATATCGCTGCGGCCAATTCCTACTTTGCCCAGAACGGCTACGGCTATTTCAAGGTTTCCGGCGGCACGGTTTCCGGCGCGGCGCTGTGGCAGGGCGCCAATGGCGGTTCGCCCACCGGCGTTGGCGTGTTCACCATCTCCGGAGGCCTGTTCACTTCAGGTGCCGCGCAACCGTTCGTTCTCGGCGGGCTGAACACCAGTGGCGGCAACGCCATCGGAGTGCTTAACATGGATGGCGGCTCGCTTAACATCGGAAACACACTAGGGGTGGGATGGTCCACCAACACCGGTGGGCGTGGTGAGGTAAACGTCACTTCCGGAACACTGACGGCAAGCCAATTCCAATTTAACGGCAATGCCTCTGGCGTGCTCAATTTGCATGGAGGCGTCCTCAATACTCAAAGCGTCTCGACCATAGTTTATCTAAACTCCAACGCCACGGGCTATGTCAACTTCAACGGCGGAACGCTCCAGGCGGCCCAGAATGGGGCCACTCTCATCAATCTGTCGACGACGAACGCCCGCAACAATGCGTTCATCTATTCCGGTGGAGCGACGATCGACACTAACGGCTACAGCGTCAGCATCCCCACCGCCCTGAATGCCCCCACGGGCAACGGGCTGAGCGCCATCGCGCTGACCGGGAGCGGCGCGGGCTACATCGGCGAGCCGTCTGTGCAGATCACCGGCGGCGGCGGCAGCGGCGCGACGGCGCGGGCCACCATCGATCCGGTCACTGGTACGGTCACGGGCATCGTGATCACCAATCCCGGCACCGGCTACACGAGCACGCCCACGGTGAGCCTCGTGGGCGGCGGTTCGACCACGGTGGCCACGCTGGGAACGGTCAGCCTCGCAGCCAACACCGGCGGCGGCTTGACCAAGATCGGCGCGGGAATGTTGACGCTCGGCGGCACCAATAATTACACGGGACCCACGGTGGTGAACTCCGGCACGCTCCAGGCCGGATCCACGTCGGCATTCGGTTCCAATCCCGTGGTCACCCTTGCCAACGTGGCTGGCGCCGGGCTCGACTTGAACGGCTACAGCAACACCATTGCCTCGCTTTCCGGCGGAGGTTCCGCCGGCGGCAACGTGACCGTGGGCTCGGGCACCTTGACCCTTGGCGGCGACAATAGTTCGACCAGCTTTGGAGGTAGTATTTTAGGAATGGCGGGCGGGGTGGTCAAGACGGGGACGGGCACGCTTACCCTCACGGGCACCAGTTACACCGCGCCCATCACGGTCAACTCGGGCGCGCTGACGATTAACCTGGCTGCCAGCGGCACGGTGGCTGCCTCCATCCTCAATTATGGGAGGATCAATGTGCTTGGCAGCGGAACGACCACGATTTCGGGTAATATCGGAGGAACGGTTTTTGGCGCGCTGAATCAAAGCGGCTCCGGCGTAACTGTCCTTTACGGGAACAACACTTATTTCGGTCCGACCACCATCAACAACGGGGCGTTGGTACTCAGCCAGCAATATTCCGCGACCTACAGCCCCGTAACCGTGAACCTCGATAATGGCTTGCTGTTTGGGGCTAACACTATCAATATTGGCGGTCTCGGCGGCAGCGGCAACGTTGCCCTCGTGAACGGAACAAATGCGGTTGCCCTGAACGTTTCCAACGGTTATTTCGCTACCACCTATTCGGGTGTGCTTTCAGGCAGTGGCGGTTCCCTGACCAAGAGCGGTACATACACGCTAACCCTCGCTGGAGCCAATACTTATACGGGTTCCACAACCGTCAGCGGCGGCGCGCTCACCTTCGCCAACCTGACCGGGACGAACATGATCGGCGCGGTGACGGTTTCCGGCAGCACGGCGGGCGCGACCCTCAATGTGAACGGAGCCACCAGCCTTGGCAGCGGAACCAGTAGCCTGACGGTGGGCAGCGCGAGCGGCGACCGCAGCGTCGTGAATTTGGCTGCCAATGTTGGATTGAATTCGCTCAACATTGGCAATGTGGCGGGCAGCGCGGGCGCCGCATACGTTACCAGCGGAAGCATAACCTTAAGCGCAGGTTCGGTCTATTTTGCCCAGAATGGCTACGGCTATTTCAACCTTTCCGGTGGCAGCGTTAACGGGGCGTCGCTGTGGCAGGGCGGCCAAAACGGATCTGCCAGCGGCGTTGGCGTGATCACCATCTCTGGAGGCCTGTTCAATTCAGGTGCCGCGCAACCGTTCGTTCTCGGCGGGCTGAACACCAGTGGCGGCAACGCCATCGGCGTGCTTAACATGGATGGCGGATCGGTTAACATCGGAAACACACTAGGGGTGGGATGGTCCACCAACTCCGGTGGGCGTGGTGAGGCAAACGTCACTTCCGGAACACTGACGGCAAGCCAATTCCAATTTAACGGCAATGCCACTGGCGTGCTCAATTTGCGTGGAGGCGTCCTCAATACTCAAAGCGTCTCGACGACAGTGTATAACAACTCCAACGCCACGGGCTATGTGAATTTTAACGGCGGAACGCTCCAGGCGGCCCAGAATGGGGCCGCTCTCATCAATTTGTCGACGACGAACGCCCGCAACAATGCGTTCATCTATTCCGGCGGCGCGACGATCGACACCAACGGCTACAGCGTCAGCATCCCCACCGCCCTGAATGCCCCCACGGGCAACGGGCTGAGCGCTATCGCGCTGACCGGGAGTGGCGCGGGTTACATCGGCGAGCCGTATGTGCAGATCACCGGCGGCGGCGGCGGCGGCGCAACGGCGCGGGCCACTATCGACCCGTCCACTGGAATGGTCACGGGCATCGTGATCACCAATCCCGGCACCGGCTACACGAGCACGCCCACGGTGAGCCTGGTGGGCGGCGGTTCGCTCACCGCGGCCACCGTTGGAACGGTCAGCCTCGCCGCCAACACCGGCGGTGGCCTCACCAAGATCGGCGCGGGGATGCTGACCCTCAACGGCAGCAATAATTACACGGGGCCCACGATGGTGAACGCCGGCACGCTCCAAGCCGGCTCCACGTCGGCATTCGGTTCCAATCCCGTGGTCACCCTTGCCAACGTGGCCGGCGCCGTGCTCGACTTGAACGGCTACAGCAACACCATTGCCTCGCTTTCCGGCGGAGGTTCCACCGGCGGCAACGTGACCTTGGGCTCGGGAACCTTGACCCTTGGCGGCGACAACAGTTCGACTAGCTTTGGAGGGACCTTTGGCGGCACAGGGGGGGTGGTCAAGACGGGATTGGGGACCTTGACGCTGACGGGCTCGAATAATTTGAACGGTGGCCTGACGGTCAACAGCGGTGTGCTCGACCTCGGTTCCAAAAATCAAGCCTTCGGCGCGGTGACGATCGGCGGCGGCGTCATTCAGAGCGGCACCCTCACTGGTTCTTCCTATTCCGCGACGAGCGGCACCGTGAGCGCCTCGCTTGCGGGAAGCGGCGCATTGACCATGACCGGCCCGGGTTTGCTCACCCTGGCCAACCTGACCGGGACGAACACGATCGGCGCGGTGACGGTTTCCGGCGGTACGGCGGGCGCGACCCTCAATGTGAACGGCGCCACCAGCCTTGGCAGCGGAACCAGCAGCCTGACGGTGGGCAGCGCGAGCGGCGACCGGAGCGTCGTGAACGTCGCAGGGAACTTGGGCATGGGTACGCTGGGTATTGGCAATGTGGCGGGCAGCGCGGGCGCCGCATACGTTACCAGCGGGAGCGTAAATATCGCTGGAACCGCTGCCTACTTTGCCCAGAACGGCTACGGCTATTTCAAGGTTTCCGGCGGCACGGTTTCCGGCGCGGCGCTGTGGCAGGGCGGCATGGGCGGCTCGCCCACCGGCGTGGGGGTGATCACCGTCTCCGGCGGTTCGTACACCACCAACGCCACACAGCCCTTCGTCTTGGGTGGGGTGAATACTAGCGGAGGCAACCCGATTGGCGTGCTCAATGTCGATGGCGGTCTCTTGAATATTGGACAGTTCCTCACTACTGGCTTCTCCATCAATCCCAGCGGACGCGGCGAGGTGAACATCACTTCCGGCACGCTGGCGGCGGCACAGTTCCAGTTTAGGGGCAATGCCACTGGCGTGCTTAATCTGCGCGGTGGCGTGTTCAACGTCCAAAGCGTTTCAACGGATGTTTACAACAACTCCAACGCCACCGGCTATGTCAACTTTAACGGCGGCACGCTACAGGCAACCCAGAACAACGCTGTGCTCATCAATCTGGTGACCACGAACGCCCAAAACAACCTCTTCATCTACTCGGGTGGGGCGACGATCGACACCAACGGCAACAGCGTTTCCATCGCCAACGCGCTCAATGCGCCCACAGGCAACGGCCTGAGCGCCATCGCGCTGACCGGGAGCGGCGCGGGTTACATCGGCGAGCCGTATGTGCAGATCACCGGCGGCGGCGGCAGCGGCGCGACGGCGCGGGCCACCATCGACCCGGCCACTGGAACGGTCACGGGCATCGTGATCACCAACCCCGGCACCGGTTATACGAGCGCGCCCACGGTGAGCCTGGTGGGCGGCGGTTCGACCACGGCGGCCACGCTGGGAACGGCGAGCCTCACCGCCAACGATCCTTCGGGCGGGCTGACCAAGATTGGCGCGGGGACGCTCACGTTGAGTGCCACGAACACCTACGGCGGACCGACCATCGTCAACTCCGGAACGCTCGTGTTGGGTAATTCGTTGGCGCTGCCGGGAAGCACGGCTGTGACGGTTAATGGCGTGCTCGACCTGCACGGTTACAATGCCGGCGTCGCCAGCCTTTCGGGCAGCGGAACGGTGAATACCAGTTCGGCGGGCGCCGTCAACCTGACCCTTGGCAGCGGCGGCAGCTTCTCTGGTACTGTGAAGAATTCCTCCGGCGCTTTGGCCCTGACACTCAGTGGCGGAAATCTTCTCCTTTCCGGCAGTAACAGCTACACGGGCGGCACCACGCTCAACTCGGGAACGTTGCAGATGGGCACTGCTTTCGCCCTGGGAGCGACCGGTAATGCCCTGGCGGTCAACGGCGGCGCGCTCAATCTCAACGGTTATTCGCTGAGTGTTGGCGCGCTGTCCGGTTCTTCCGGCGCTACGATCACGACAGCCGCTTCCGGCACAACCACCCTGACGACATCGGTCTCCTCCGGCACGTCCATTTACGCGGGCGCCATCGCTGACAACGGTTCCGGAGTCGTTGCGTTGGCGAAATCCGGCGCGGGGACGCTGAACCTCTCGGGAAGCAGCGCGTTCTCGGGCGGCGCGACCGTCAGTGCCGGCAAGCTGCTGCTTGGCGATGCTGCCGCGCTCGGCTCCGGCACGGCCACGGTCAACGGCGGCATTCTCGATCTGGCCGGCTTGAACATTGCAAACGCCATCACGCTCACGAACGGCACCCTGCTTGCTTCGGCGACCGCGCAAGGTGTTGCAAACATTAACATGATTGGCGGGACGATTACAGGAACAGGCATCTTGAATGCCGGGAGCGTGTTGATCGGCAACACGAACACAAACCCATCGACCACGACGGTGTCCGGGCTCGTGCTAACCGCAAATTCGTTTCTCGTGCAGGGCAACGCGGGCGCCACCGGTGGCGGAGCCGTCACGATGACGTCGGGTTCGCTTCTAACCACCGGTAACGTCGGCATCGGACGCTGGGGGCTGACCTTCGGGGGATCGATTACTGTCAACGTCTCCGGAACAATCGGCGGCGGCGGAATTGTCCCGAGCGCGGATTGGGGAACACTGACCATTTCGGGGTCGGCCAGTGTAACGGCGGCTGGCGGCGTGACGGGCAACGCGGAGGCGTGGCAGCTCAATCTCAGTGGCGGCACGCTCTATACGCCAAAGATTCAGGCATCCGACCGTGAAGGCGGCGGCAATGCAAGGCTGGTGTTCAACGGAACTCGGATCGTGGCGACCGGCGATACCAACAGTTTCATAAGCGTCGGCGCGAACTACCTGTCCACCAATTCGGCCCTGGTCGGCGGCGGCGGCGCGATCATCGATACCAACGGGCACAACGTCGGAATCGCCATCAATCTTAAGGATAATGGCGGCGGTACGCTGACCAAGCTCGGCGACGGAACTCTTACTGTTTCCGGCAGCAACAGTTACAGCGGCGGAACGACCCTGAGCAGCGGCTCACTGCAGATTGGCAATGCCAATGCGCTGGGGACTGGCAGTCTCGCTGTGAACGGCGGTACGCTCGATCTCCACGGATACAGCGCCAGCGTTGGGGCGCTCAGCGGAACGGGCGGCTCGGTGACAAACACCGGAACCGGGGCGGCTACACTGACAACCATGGTGACCGGTTCTTCGACCTATGCGGGCAACATCGCCGGAGGTGTGGGAAGCGTCAATTTGGTCAAGAGCGGCTCCGGCACGCTGATTTTGAGCGGGTCCATCTCCATGGGCGGCCTGAGCGCGGGTGCGGGCCAGGTCACTCTTACGCAGTCCGGTTCCATCGGCACGCTCGATGTTTACGACACCGCAACCGTGTCTCTTGCGGCCAACACCAGCGGAACCCGCTCGGTGCTGAGCGTTTCCTCGCTGGCTATCGGCGGAACATTCACCGGCATGGCCGCACCAGTTCAGCCCTCCGCCACGCAGTTGAATGCGGACACGCTTGAAAGCGGTGCTATCACCGCGGCGCTTTCGGCGGCGGCGCAGGGTTCCAACGAACCCGCCGCGCCCGAGGCCGTTCCGGAACCCGGCACGGCGGGACTGCTGCTCGTTGGCGCGCTCGGGCTGCTGCGCCTCCGGCGGAAAGGGAGCCGCGGCACGAATGACTAATTTTGGGGGATTGCGCGTTAAGCGGTGGAGGCCGCCTTTGGGGGCGCGCAATTGGGGGACGAGCCGCCGCGGTATTAGGGGCTGCGGCGGCTCATATCCCACCTTTCTTGAAGTTCAGTCCAATCTCCAATGGCGCAAAAAGCCAAATAGTGCAGTAATCACAAGCTCATGACTAGTTTCAAACACACGATCCACAACCTCCCTCTCCTTATCCTGTTGCTTTTTTCATGGATGCCGCCGCTCTTGGCCGGCGAAGACAATCCTGTATTCAAAAGCGTGAAATACGGCATCTTCATTCATCACGCCTGGGGTGGGACGGCGTATGCGCTGACGAAGAATCCCGATCTAAGCGTGCCGAAATCGATCGACGAAGTGGCGGACTCCTATGACATCAAGAAGTTGGTGAAGGACCTCCAGGCGTTCAACTGCGAGTACATTTCCTTCACGGCGTGGCATGCCGCCATGAATCCGATCTTCCCCAGCGCGGCCATGGACAAATGGCGCGGTTCCGGCCACGCCGCGCACCGCGATGTGCTCGGTGAACTGCTCAAGGAACTCAAGCCGACCGGCATCAAGCTGTTTCTCTATATTCATCCCTCCGACGGCCACGACATGACCAGGGAGGACCAGGAAAAACTAGGCTGGAACGAATCGATCGCCCAGGGCAAAGGCGGGAAGCCGGGCATGTATGTCAAGTGGAACAACTTCATGAACGAAGTCTTCGACGAGATGTGCGCCAAGTATGCCAGGGATATCTATGGCTACTGGGTGGACGGCGGATGGGAAAGGGTGGACAAGAAACGCCTTCAGGAGACGGTGTGGAAGTATAACCCGAAAGCCGAGTTTGTCTCCGGCATGGATAACGCCGGCTGGTGCAACCAATTTAACCGGATGATTCCGCCAGCGCCGGAAAAGGGGATTCCCGCGGCGACGCCAATCAATGCCGACACATGGCCCTGTTTTGAGAGCAACGTGAACCTGCTGCAGGGCGGCTGCTGGTGGACGACGGGCGGCTGGGCCAAGACATCCCCGGAACATATGTTGCGCTATACCGCTTTGCAGGCGGGATGCAACACGCAGGGCGGTGGCACCGGTTGGGCCGCCGACACCTATACCGATGGTACCTGGGAGCCGATGGTCCGCGAGTATTTCCTGATTCTGGGCCAACTGATCAAGCCGATCGAGGAATCAATCAAGAACACCCGCCCGAGCAACTCCTTCATCACCCCGCAAGGGAGCCGGATTGCCACCCTGCCCCAGGGCATCGTAGCCACGACCGCGGCTGACGGCGCTTATGAATACATTCACGTCCTGCGTCCGCCAACTGGCACAACCGACAACGGCAGGCAGAGCTATGTCACCCGGCTTCAGTTGCCGCCGCCAGTTGATTTCAAGGAGTTTACGAAAGCGGTGATGTTGCGCAACGGACGCGAGGCCAGGTTGGTTCAGGATGAAAAAGGGGTTACCATCGATGTGCATCCGAACGATGCCTGGGACCCGATCGACACGGTGATTAAGCTGACCGTCAAGCCGGGCTGCGACCTGCTCTCCGCGGGCAAGGCGGTGACGATGTCCGGCGGGGAAACGCCGGGTTGGTCGCCAAAGAACCTCGTGGACGGCGACAAGAATACCTGCTGGAACTCCGCCAAGGGCAAGCCCGGCGAAGCGCCATGGGTGATGGTGGATCTCGGCAGCGTGACCGGCCTCAACCGTGTTCATCTCTTCTCCCGGGTATTGAATAATCACGTGGGCTACAACTTCCCAATTGATTTCGAGATCGCCGTCTCCGAAGACGGGAAGTCTTTCAGCAAGGTGCTTGCGTTCACCGATTACAAGGTCAAATCAATGCGTAGCAGCAAGTCCGAGTATATTTGGGATCCGGGCCTTAACGATTATAAGAAGGCCGATCCGGGCAACGAGACCGAGGATCTCTCGCTCTCGGGTTCCGGAAAGAAAAGTTCGGCGGATTTCCCGCAGTATTTTGTCCTGCCCAAGGGGACCAAGGGCCGTTATCTCAAGATCACCGGCACAAAACTGGGCCAGGAGAATGCCATGCAGTTCTCGGAAATCGAGATCTATGGCGATCGGAATCAAAAATAGAGTCGTTGGCAAAATTCATTAGCATGAAAAGGATCAAGTATCTCTACGAAACGCTTGCCGTTGCGCTCCTCTGTGCTCCATCGGCAATGGCACAAGTCCAGCCGGCGGAGGGGGGGAACATGCCCAAGGCGGCGGACGTGTCCGGCCCGGCCACGAGTGGCACGGGCTCCGGCGGCATCTATGAGATGCCCAAGGAAACCCGGGAACAGAAAGACGCGAGGATGAAGTGGTTCCGGGACGCCCGCTACGGGTTGTTCATTCACTGGGGGCCATCCAGCATCCTGGGCGTGGAAACCAGTTGGGGTCGAAATGGGAAGAAGCCCATGGACTGCGGGCCCACGGCGCCGCCAAACAGCCGCGACGAGGTCTATGACAACCTCTACAAACAGTTTAACCCGGTGAACTTTGACGCCGGCGCCTGGGTAAAGATGGCGCGGGATGCCGGGATGAATTACATCGTCTTCACCACCAAGCATCATGACGGCTTCTGTAATTTCCACACCAAGCACACCGATTACAGCATCGCGAGCACTCCCTTCAAACGGGATATCGTGAGGGAACTGGCGGACGCCTGCCATAAGGCCGGCATGCGCTTTGGGGAATACTACTCGCAACGCGACTGGCACCACCCGGATTACCTGATGGACGGGAACAAGAAATATCTCGACTACTTCCATGGCCAGCTTACCGAATTGCTCACTGGCTACGGCAAGGTGGACCTCCTTTGGTTCGACAGCCAGGGGGGCGACTGGACTGATTGGGATTATCCGAAGATGGCCAAGATCATCCTGAAGAACCAACCCGACATCCTGTGCAACGGGCGGCTCGGCGTGTTGCAGGGCCGGTCGCCGCGGCCCAATTACGATCTATCGCGCCTCGGCGATTACCAGACCCCCGAACAGGTGATTGGCGGATTCCAACGGGACTGTTATTGGGAATCGTGTGCCTGTCTGGTTGATGGACAGTGGGGTTACAAGCCGGATGGACTGCTGCTGACCTTCCGTGAAGTTCTCGGTATGCTGCTTTATTCGGCTGGCGGCGACGGCAACTTGCTGCTCGACGTAGCGCCGACGCCGATGGGCAACTTTGAGGATCGCCAGATTGCGCGCCTCAAGGAAGTAGGCGACTGGCTCACGCAATACGGCGAGTCCATCTACGGCACGCGCGGCGGACCTTACAAGCCGGGTTACTGGGGGGTCTCAACCCTGAACGCGAACAAAATCTACCTGCATGTCGTTGCTTTCGATGGCGATACGCTGACCTTGCCCGCCCTGCCGGCGAAGATCGTTGGCAGCAAATTGCTTACCGGCGGGGAGGTGGACGTCCGGCAGGCGTCCGATGCACTGACGCTGAAGGTGGCGCCAAAACACCAGCAGAAGGCGGATACCTTGATTGAATTGACCATCGACGGCAACGCCTTCGATATCAAACCGATCCAAGTGAAGAATCCCGATTCGCTCGTGGAAGGCTGGGGCAAGGACAAAAAGTACGCCTTGGTCAGCGTGAAGTCTGACGCGCCGCCGAAGCGGTGGTGGCATAATCCGTGCGGCCCCGCCAACATGTTTGACAATTGCCGACTGACTTCGTGGGTGCCGGCTCCCGGCACGACCCAGGCTGTGGTGACACTGAATCTGGAGCAGCCAACGCGCTTCCAGAACGCGGTGATTGAGTGCGACGGAGACATGGATGGATTGGATATTGCGATAGCAGAGGGAACCAACTGGAAGTCATTGGGAACGTTCGCGAACTTGGGTGGGAAAACGAAACTGAATCTCCCGGAGACCACGGCCCAGACCCTCCGCCTTACGTTCAAGACCCGCAAGGGAGGAGAGTTCCGAATTTGGGAATTCCAGCTTTTCTGAGCAGAACCGTGAACGACCGCCTGTATCGCCTGTCAGAGATTCGGTGCGTGATGGCGGCTCCACTGATTCTCGAGTGTCAACTCGATTGACACGATCCCAATACCTTTGCGCTGCTCAGCAACGACGGGGTTACTCCTGCTTTTAAACGCCGTTGACTCTGCTGATGACTACGGTGACACTCTCAGAGTCGATGGTTGCTCAAGACCACCGAATTTAACAAATGCGAGCCGGTCCCCCAATTCGAATTGCCCTGATCGGAATGCCGATTTTGCCTGATGGCGATGAACGGCTATTAAACGGATTGGTCCGGTATGCCGAGGAGCGGGGGGCCTGGCGTTACGTTTTCTCAGCCGAAGCGACGGTCGATGCGATCCGGTTCCTCCCGAAGGTGCGCTGTGACGGCGCCGTGGTTCGACTGGTCAATCTGGAGATGGCACGGGCTGCCCGAAAAATTCGGATGCCGATGGTTAATGTCTCGACATGGCTTGCGAATCCGAAGATCCCGACGATATGCGGCGACGCCTATGCCTTGGGACGACTTGCGGCGCACCACTTGCTCGAGCGCGGTTTTCGCCGTTTCGCTTGCGTGGTCTGTCCGGGCGGGGCCTATGTGCGGGGACGAACCAATGGTTTTGTCGCGGCCCTCAAGGAACGTGGTTTTGAGTGTTCGATCCATGTGATTCGGCCGCATTTGAACGCGATTTCGGTGCCCCAGCAACTGACAGCGGCGGACTGCTTGCATCTGGAGCAATGGCTGCGGGGGCTGCAACCTCAAGTCGGGTTGTTCTGGACCGAAGATCATCTTGGAGATGCCCTGTTCCGGGTATGCCGGAAGGTCGGGTTGCGGGTTCCGCAAGATGTGGCTGTAGTCAGCGCGCCCAACCGAAGCGCCGTCTGCGAGGCATGCGATCCTCCGCTGAGCAGCATCGACGCCGGGCTTGAACAGATCGGTTACACAGCGGCGCAGTGGCTGGACCGGCTCATTGCAGGCGATGTGATGGAAGGCGGACGCGTTTACGTTCCATCGCTTCGCGTCGTGGCTCGAAAGTCTTCGGACATTTTCGCGGCGGATCACCCGGATGTCGCGAAAGCGCTCAACTATATCCACGAACGTCTCTGGTCCAGCATCAATGCTTCCGATGTCATCGACCAAATCGACCTGCCCCGGCGCACATTTTACCGGCTATTCGATGAGACTACGGGACAATCGCCCAAGGAATTTATCCAGGCCCGCAGGGTTGCCAAAGCCATCGACCTCCTGTCGAGCGGAACCCCTGGCTTGCAAACCGTCGCGCGCGAATGCGGCTTTCGGAACCGCAAGCACTTGGTCGTGACGCTTCGCCGAAAACTGGGGGCTCGTGCGGCTGCCCTACTGGAGACCCGCTCTTGACAGAAGCTATCAATGATAGCACTGTGAGAGTGTGGCACAGTTGATCGTCAGAAACATCGAGGAAAAACTTGTCCGCAAGCTGCGCATGCTCGCCGCTGCGGACGGCGTTTCCATGGAGGAGGAACACCGCCGCATTCTGCGGGAGGCGCTCCTCACCCACGCACGTCCCGGAAAGTCGTTTTCGGATTACCTTCTTGAGATTCCGTCGGCGGCTGAGGATGAACCTGCGGGCCTGTTTGAACGCCAGCGCGACTTGCCGGGGGAGGTCGGTTTTTGAGCGGGTACCTGATCGACACCAACGTCATCTCGGAGTTACGCCGTCCCAAGCGCGCCCCGCAGGTGGTTCAATGGTTCGATTCGGTCGATCCGGGGAGCCTCTACCTCAGCGTCCTCACCCTCGGAGAATTGCGCCGGGGAATCGAAATGTTGCGCCTGAAGGATGCAATCGCGGCGGTTTCGCTGGACCGCTGGGTGAGCGGCATCCGCTCCGACTTCGAAGACCGCATTCTCGCCATCGACGATGCCGTGGTGGAACAGTGGGGGCGGGTTTCCCTCGGGCAACCGCTCCCGTCCATCGACGGTCTTCTGGCCGCGACCGCTCTCGTCCACCAACTGACCGTGGTAACGCGAAATACCGTCGATTTCGAGCGGAGCGGCGTTCCCTGCCTGGACCCGTTTAGACTCTAGTGTTGTGTATCACGAATAGCATCGCAACAGATGCGACGATATTCGTGATACAGGGCACTAGCCGCCCGCTGACGGACACCATCCAGACGCCGGCTCACGACGCGTTCGGCACAAAATATACGGCTTTGGCACAAAATGACCCCTTCCGCGCACTGCGGCGGATGCGCTAGGGTGATCGGCAATGCCTGTTTCCCCGGAACCCCCTAATGACACCTGCTCAACCACGAGCCGGGCGCCCGCGTTCACGCCTGTGGCGGCGGATGCGGATGCCCTCGGTGCGCCGCCGAAGGAATACCGCATCGGGACGCTGGCCTACACCGGTTCCGGGCTGGCGGTCCTGTTTGCGTGGCTCTTATCGGGGGATTTCGGGATCAATCTGGTGCAAACGATCGTTCCAAGTGTCATCCCGGTGAAACTCGGGAATCTGGGGGTGTCTTCCACGTTGATTTCCATCGTGATGACGGTGATTCCATCGGTGGCGATGCTCTGTTGGAACCCGATCATCGCCAGTTGGAGCGACCGCCATCGGAGCTGCTGGGGGCGCCGAATTCCCTTCCTGCTGGGCGGAATGCCGGCGATGGTGCTGGTTTTGCTCGGAATGGGATATTGCGATCCGCTGGGGAAGTTGTTTGCGGGGGCTCTCGGTGAAAAGCTTTCCGCCGCATCCGCGACCACGGGGGTGCTGATGCTGGCGGTGCTGCTCTTTAACATGGCAAACTCGTTCGTATGGCACCCCTACTGGGCGCTCTTTAACGACACGGTGCCGCGCGAGGTGCTCGGGCGTTTTTCGATGCTGTTTCGCATCGTCAGTTCCTGTGCGGTGGCGGTATTCAATATTGCGCTCTTCCCGTATGCAAACACGCATTATCGCTCCATCTTTACCGGCGTGGGAATTGTGTTTGCGGTGGCGTATTTGGCGATGTGTTTGAATGTGAAGGAAGGCGCGTATCACCCGCCGGTGCCGCTGGGAGCGGGAAGCGGCGGGCTGTCCGGCAAAATCAAGAGTTACTTCAGCGAGTGCTTTGGCCACCCGTTGTATGCATGGATTTGCGCCGCCGCCGCTTGCACGATGGTGGGCAATGCCGCCACGCCTTTCATTCTCCTGATGAACCAAAGCCTCGGGCTCGATCTCAAACAGATCGGCTGGATCAACGGTTGCGCCACGTTGATTACGCTTCCCGCGTTTCTCTTTGCCGGGCTTACGGTGGACCGCTGGAACGTCGTCAGGGTTAACTACGTTGGACGCTGCACTCAAGCTGCGATTTGCGCGGGATTTCTGGTTTATCTTTTTGCCCATCTGACGGTGAACCAGGTAATGGCGCTTACGGTGGTTTTGAACATTATGTATCTCGTTGTCACCGCGTTCATGCTGGTAGCGTGGGTGCCAATGCAGATGAGGTTGCTGCCGACGGATCGATACGGGCAGTTTTCCTCCGCCATGACCGTGGCCGTCGGGGCATCGGGGATTCTCGCCGGGCCGTTGCTGGGCGGCTTCCTCGATCTCATGCGCCGGTTCCACCATGGCAGCGATTATTGTTACCGTTACGCGCCATTGTGGATGGTCATCTTTTTTGGTCTTGCGGGATACTTTCAATACCGCATCCACCGCTACGTGCAAAGCGTCTGTGGCGACGACCTCAGGAAGTTCGTTCCGCCGGATACGGGCTCTTTAAACAAGCAATGATTGAACCAACACACTAATGGACACCAAACAAACCCTGCCCTCGCTCATTCCCGGAAATGAGGCGGAGGCAACCTGGCCCGGAGGAAACCGCGGAGCGGAAGAAAGTCCGAACGCCGCGGTGAGGCTTGAAGCCATGAGTTATCTGCGCGAATGCGACCGGCGGTTCGATGCGAAGCTCAATCTGATTGCGGAGCCCTTCGATAGTCCGGGCTACCATACGCGAATCGCCAATGGCGGCGTCGTTCACGGGACGGTGCAGTCGTTGCGGTACGCGCTCGCACTTCTTCAGTCCGGCGACGAGAGTTGTCATGAGAGGGCAGGGGGGATCGTTCACGCCGTGCTCGGTTTGCAGGACACCAACGCGGCCAGCCCCACCTATGGCATCTGGCCCTGGTTCCTCGAAGAACCGCTTTCGGAAATGTCGCCGCCGGACTGGAACTGGGCGGATTTCTGCGGCCAACTGCTGGCGCTGGCGCTTGCGGATAATGCCGGCGCGCTACCGTCCGGATTGGTTGCCCAAATGAAAGCGGCGCTTGGGCACGCGGCGTGGGCGATCTTTCGTCGAAACAGCAATCCCGGCTACACAAACATCGCCGTCCTGGGGGGTGTTGTCACGAGCGCGGCGGGAGAATTGCTGGGAGAACCGCGCCTGACCGATTATGCGTGCAGGCGCTTCTCCAGGCTTCTGGCGGAAGTGAAACTGCATGGGGACTTCAATGAATATAACAGTCCATGGTACACGATGCTGTGTTTGCGCAGCGCGGAGAGCGGGCTGCACCTGATCCGGGACGCCGAGCTTCGCGCATCGATCGTCACGGTCTGGCGGCTGATCTGGAGCACCATCGCGGAGTACTATCATCCAGCGACGGACCAATGGGCCGGCCCGCACAGCCGCGCTTACAAGGACCGCTTTCCCGGGGGAGTTCGTTCGACCCTTGGCGACCGGCTCGGCGGCCCGCGAACCGAGGCGCAAGACGGTCACGATTTCGCGCCCACCCTTGCCTGTCCACCGGAGTTCCGGAGCCGATTTGACCGGCTTCCCGCCGCCGGGTTTGTGTTGTCCCGGCAATTCGCCGCCGAGACCGGGCGCACGTTCAATATTTCCGGAACGACCTGGTTTCGCGGCGATGCCTGCCTGGGATGCGTAAGCCGCGATTCTTTCTGGGTGCAGCGGCGCCCGCTCCTCGGCTACTGGCGGATGCAGGAAGGCGAATGCGCTGTGCTGCGTTGCAGGTTGCTCAAGGATGGGCGTGATTTCGCCGGCTGCGGACTGACTGGCGTTCAGGAAGGGCCGCGCATTCTCGGAGCGGCATGCGCATTTTCGAACCTCGGCGACTATCATTTGCATATCGACCGTCCGGCGAACGGACGCTACCGAATCGCTGACCTGCGGCTGCGGTTTCAGCTTGCGGCACGGGGAGCCACCGTGGTTGAGCGAGATCCGGAGTGTTTTGAACTGCAAGCCGGAGGATGGCGCGCAATCGTGCATCTGCCGCGGGCGGGGGGCGAACGATCCCGGATCGAGACCGGAAGCGAAGATGAAATCGCATGGCTCGATCTCCCTCTGCACACGGGAACGTGCCGGGAATTCGAAGCCGCGGAACTGCCCTTGGGCGGCGCTTGTTTTGCGCTTGAACTGGTTGGGCCGGGGGACACACCCGCGCCACCGCCGTTTTGCACCGATGGGGTCCGCGTGGCATGGCCCGGCGCTTCCGGTATCGAAATCGAAATGCCGCGGGAAATCGCCAGCTACCCCGTGTTTTACTGGCAGCCAAATAGCTAGTTTTTGTATGGGCAACACTGAAACACCTGAAGAGCGCGATCGACGCATGGCCTGGTGGCGCGAAGCTACTTTTGGCATGTTTATTCACTGGGGACTCTATTCGATTCCCGGCCGCGGCGAATGGGTGATGAACCGCGAGAACATTCCCGTCGCCGAGTACGAGCAGTTCGCGTGGCAATTCAATCCCCGGCACTGCGATCCGCGCGCCTGGGTGCGCCTCGGCCGCGAAGCGGGCATGGGCTACATGGTGTTGACAACCAAACATCACGAGGGGTTCTGTCTCTGGGATTCCAAGCTGACCGATTTCACTTCGGTGAAAACCGCGGCCAAACGCGATTTCGTTCGGGAATACGCGGAAGCCTGCCGGGCCGAGGGCCTCAAAGTGGGCTTCTATTTTTCGCTGCTCGACTGGCATCATCCCGACGGCGACGGGCGCGGCATCGAAGACCCGGCGGCGCGTCGCCGTTTTGTCGATTTCGTCCACGGCCAGGTGCGCGAACTGATGAGCAACTACGGACGGGTAGATATCCTCTGGTACGACGTGCCGTGGCCCTACAGCCCGGAGGAATGGCGCGCGGTGGAATTGAACGCCATGGCGCGGGAGCTTCAGCCCCATATCCTGATTAACAACCGTAGCGGACTGCCGGAGGACTTTGGCACGCCGGAACAACATGTGAAGGCGGAGGGAGCGGGCCGCGACTGGGAGTCGTGCATGACGCTGAACGACAACTGGGGCTACCGCCGTGGGGACGTGAACTGGAAGGATGCGCGGGCTGTCGTCCAACTGCTCGGCGAATGCGCGCGCGGCGGCGGCAACCTGCTGCTCAACGTCGGTCCAAATCCGGACGGCCTCATTCCCGCCGAGAGCATCCGCATCCTGCGGGAGGTTGGCGCCTGGCTTCGTATCAACGGCGAAGCGATTTACGGTTCGCAGCGCGCCGGGGTCGGCTGGACGAACTTCGGCCTCATGACCGTCAAGGGAACGACCCTCTACCTCCTTATCGATAAATGGAGCGGTCCGGATTTGACCGTGGGGCGCATATCCGGCACAGCGCGAAACGCGCGGCTGCTCGCGGGTGGCCGCTCGGTCGCGTTGCGCCAAGAAGGGCCGCGCATTCACCTGAGCGGACTTCCCGAGCACATGCCCGAACTGCCGTTCACGGTCATTGCCATCGAGTTCGAGGAAGTTCCCACCCACGCCTCCGGCCCCAGTTGCATTTGGCCCAATTACGCCTGGGGCGACCCGCTAAAATCGCCCACCGACGGAAAGGAATAGCCGAAATGTTGGCACAAAATAACCGGCTCTGGCACAAAATAGCCCCTATTCAAAACGGGGTGGCGGGAATATTTTGGTTTTGTTCACCCCATGAATTCCCTGTTCCCCATTGCTGTTGCGATTCCGTCACGCGCTTTGTGTGTCGTGAACGGAACCTCGCAGATTCGGCCCGTCAATTTCCAGAATCCGCTTGAATAACAATCCTCAGTAAACTCAATAAACCCATGAAAACACCACGTTCCCAATCCAAGAATCGGCGCCCAAACCGGTATTCGAAAACTCGTCGTTTTGGCGGCTCCATCGGCGCGCTATTGACGTGCGCCCTTCTTCCATCCGCCGCGCAGGCGGCCGCTTACACCTGGACCAACGGCGCTTCCGACTCCACGTGGAACGGCGTTTCCGCCGACTGGACCACGGGCGCGGGGAATATCGCATGGACCGACAATAACGATGTCGTCTTCGGAGCCACCGGCGCGGGGGCGATCACCGTCACCGGCACGCAGCATATTCTTTCGCTCACCACCAACGCAGCCGGTTATTCCATTGCCGGCGGGCAAGTCAACCTTCTCAACGCGGCGACGGCCTTTACCATCAACAGCGACATTTTCATCGGCTCCGCCATCGGCGGAGCCGGCGGGTTAAGCAAGTCCGGCACGGGAACGTTGACGCTCACCGGCTCGGACAACTACAGCGGCACGACAACGATCAACGCTGGCACGCTGATAGCCGGCAACGCCTACGCGCTTGGGCCGGGCGGCATCTTAACTAACGGTAATGCAACGCTCCAGCTTAATGCCGTTCCGCTTACCGGGAACAATTTCACTTTTCCTATTGGCCCAATCGTATTCGGTGTTCTGGTAAACACCGGTACCAATGCCAACGTAAGCTTCGGAACGATGTATCTGTCGCACGGTAATACCCTCAATGTAACCGCGGGCGCCGGGGCAGCGGGAACGCCATCGGTTGCGTTCGGCGCCACCACGGTCGGGTATTATAATAATTCCAACTCGGGCACGATTGCGCCCGTGGGAACCAACGTAACCCTGTCCAGCGTGCAAGCCGTCTCAGGAGCCAGCGGCAACTTTACCGCCACACTCATCTTGGACGGCTCCAGCGCGGGCAACCGCATTACCGGGGCGATGACGGATACGATCAATGGAAGCAACACCATGAAGCTGGCCGTCACCAAGCAGAATACCAGCACGTGGACATTTTCCGGAAGCAGCAGCTACAGCGGCGGGGCGACAATCAGTGGCGGCACGCTGGTAGCCGGCAACGCCTATGCGCTTGGGACGGGCGGCGTCTCTTTTGGCGGTTCTGGAACGCTTCAGCTCGATGCCATTCCGCTTACCGGGAATAACTTTACTATGCCTGGCAGTAGTTCTGCCACCGTATGCGGTATTGTGGTGAACACCGGCACCAATGCCAGCGTGAACTTCGGAACATTGAATCTGTCGCGCAATAATACCCTCAATGTAACCGCGGGCGCCGGGGCCACAGGAACGCCAACGGTCGCGTTCGGCGCCACTGCGGTCGGGTACTATAGTACTAGCTACTCGACCACGATTGCGCCCGTGGGAACCAACGTAATCCTGTCCAGCGTGCAAGCCGACGCAGGAGGAGCCACCGGCTCCACCGCCACATTTATTTTGGACGGCTCCAGCGGGGGCAACCAGATTACCGGGGCGATGACGGATTGGATCGTTGGTGGAACCACCGTGAAGCTGGCCGTTACCAAGCAGAATACCAGCACATGGACACTTTCCGGGCCGAGCACCTATTCCGGCGCCACGACCGTCAGCGGCGGAGTGCTGGCGCTGGGGGCTTCAGGGACGCTTGGAGCCACCGCTCTCACGGTGAATGGCGGCGGCACGCTTGCCGTCGCGCAGACTGGCAACTCCACGACGAACGCGCTCGGGGGCTCCCTGACGATGGCGGCGGGATGTGCGTTCTCGATGTCGGATGGCTATGCCAGCACTCTCACCGTGGCGGGTGCGGCAACCCTCGCTCCCGCCAGCGGCGTCTCGCCTGTGCTCACGTTTGACCTCGCCAATGCCTCGGCGGACAAACTGGCGATCACGGGGGCTGCCACCGTGGGCGCTGCCGGAGCAAAGATCGTTATCGCGCCGTCGTCCGGTATGACGGCGGGCAGTTACACAGTGATAACGGCCGGCTCCGGATTGGGGAGCAATTTCACTCTGTCAACGACGGTTCCATCGTACTACGTCGGAACCGGCGGGGTCTATGGAATTTCGCTTGCCGGAACCGGCACCACGGAAATTGTGACGCTGACCTCCAACGGTCTTTACTGGACGGGGTCTTTGGGTTCCACCTGGAACACGGCAAACAACTGGAATACCTCGGTTGCGGGCGGCGTCGTTTCAGGAACCGCGCCCGGAAGCACGACCGATGTCGCATTTGGCACGACCAGCCCCGGCAACCTGACAAACACACTGGGGACCGATATGACGGTTAATAGCGTCAACTTCCTGCCGGGCAGCGCCTCGGTAACGGTGAACCCTGGTAATACCCTTACCATTGGCGGCGGCGGCATCACGAATACCAGCGCCAACACCCAAACCATCAACGCGCCGATCGTGCTGGGGACTTCGCAGGCATGGGCCAGCACCGGCGCTGGTTCACTGACTATCGGCGGAACCGTTACCACAGGGGGATATACGCTCACATTACCTGCGGGCAACGCAATGCTCAGCGGCCCAATTACAGGAAGCGGCGGTCTGGCCAAGTCCGGCGCCGGCACGGTGACGCTCTCCGGCCTCAGTGCGACTGCGGCCAACAACTATTCCGGGGCGACCACGCTCGATGGTGGCACGCTGGCAATTACAACCACAAGCCCGAGCCTTTCCGGCGGCGTCGCCTTCGGTGCCACAGGGGGCAGCGGGAACGTATCGACGCTCGACCTGACCAATGGCAGCGCGACTTTTGGCGGCCAGCTTACCGTGCTAACCAACTCGGCAAGCGCCAACGCGATTTCCATCGGAAACGGGCAAACGCTCACGACCAACGGCAACGTCATCATCTCGACGGGGGTTGGCTATTTGGCATCCACACCAAAACTAACGGTCACCGGCTCCGGCTCATGGATTGTAAACAAGCCCGGTGGCTGCCTCTCGGTGGGCGGCACCACGACCATGAGTGCTGCGAACTACGATGTTGCCACGCTCGACCTGAGCGGACTTAAGACATTCAGCGCCGACATGGGATCGAGCGGGGTCATCCGGGTCGGAGAGTCGGGAGACACCGGAAATGCGATTACCAATCCCGACGTGCTCATTCTCGCGCAGAACAGCACGATCAAGGCGGGCACCTTGGGCGTCGGCGATACAACCGCCAACTACGACGCACACAGTCTCAAGCTCGGCAGCGGGACGCAGGTCATCGATGCAAATACGATTAACGTCGGAGAGAACGGGCGCGGGGCAGGCTCGCTGACGTTCAACGGTGGCAGCGGCTCGGTTACAATCCGCAATTACGCGGGCACCGGCGGCGCGGCCTTAAGCCTGACGACACAAGGCCAGAATAACGGGACCACGAGTACATTCGACCTCACAGGGCACCAGGCGGACCTCATGTTCTCGTCCGTGACCGTGGAGAGCGTTGCCGGCGGCTACGCGACCAGCCATTTCGCGACTTTTAGTTTCGACCGGGGCACGCTGGTGAATAGCGGAACGTTCATCATCGGCAGCCGCAGCGGTGGGACAAATACCGATGCAATGACGGCCACCGTCAACATCGGCGGCACGAACAACTACACCGACACCGTCAGTCTCGGCGTGGTGCAGATGGCCCAGATGTCGGGATCCATCGGCGGCATTGCCGGCTCGCTGAACATCACGGGCAGCAACACCACCGTGAACATCGCCTCCCTGAGCCTTGCCGGTAACACGTTTGTCGGCGGCACCGCCACCGGGGCGCTGAATATCAACGGCGGCACGGTGAATTTGACCGGTGGGGGCATTTCGATTGGCGGCACCGTGGGCGCGGTGAACAGTGCGATCACGCTTTCCAATGCGGTCTTGAACATGCAAGGCCACGACATCGGCAGCGCCGGCGCGGCGGTCGGTTCCTTCACTTTCACAAGTGGAACCCTCCAGGATTTGGGGACGGTTTATGGGCCAATTACCCTGGCCGGAAGCAACGCTCACGTCTTCAACTCGACTCTTTCATCCGGCACGATTTCCGGAATCGTCTCCGGCAGCGGCCAGTCGCTTACCAAGACCGGCACGGGCACGCTGTCGCTCACAGGCGTCAACACCTACACGGGCGCGACCAACGTCAATCAGGGCCGGCTTGTCGTTTCGGGCTCGGGCGCGCTCTCCGCGTCCACCACATTATCGGTGGCAAGTGGAGCCTCCTATTTCTATCAGCCCGCGACCTTGGGCGCCCAGACGATTGCTGGGTTGACCCTTAATAACGGCAGCACCCTCGGTTTTTCCTGGAACAGCGCTCCGGCGAACAGTTCTCTGTCTGTCGCCGGCGCCGTCACGCCGGCAGGCGGCAGCGTGGTTTATCTGGCAATGGCAGGCACGCCTTTGATGGGCAACGCCTATACCGTGCTGTCAGGGAGCGCCGGCAGCATATTGAATGATGCCTCGTATCTGCTGCTCAATCCGACGGCGTACACGTGTTCCATTGCCGCAACGGGCACCAGCGTCTCGGTCGCCCCGTCTGCGGCAACACCCCTAGCAGCGGCGTACTGGACTGGAAACAGCACCAACGGTATCGCCGGCGTGTGGGTCGCGTCCGACGGCTCCGCCGCCAGCAACTGGTCGGCCACAAGCGGCGGCGCGGTTCAGGCGTTGATTCCGTCCGGGGTTGCGCTCACGTTCCCGGCCAACCCAACGGTTGGCGCCACCAACACCCGCCTCGGCGCCGACATGAGCGTTGCGAGCATGGCCATCAGCGATACGACCAACGGGTTGAGCATCAATGCCGATGGCAGCACCCTGACGATTACCGGATCCAGCGGCATCACGATGAATGCCGGCGTCCCAGCCAGCACGATCGCCGCCAGCGTTGTCCTGGGCGTCTCTCAAACATGGACGAACAGTTCCTCCGGGCTGCTAACGGTCTCCGGTCCAGTTAACAATGGCGGGAACGCGCTCAGCGTGGCCGGTTCGGGAAGCGTAACCATGAGCGGTGTCATTTCCGGAACGGGCGCTTTAACTCAGAACGGTCCCGGCGTCCTGACGCTTGCCGCCATTGATAGCTACACTGGCGCGACAACCATCGCGGGCGGCACACTGGCAGTCGGCGGCGCGGGGCAATTAGGCGGCGGCAGTTATGTGAGCACCATCTCCAATGCGGGCGCGTTTGTCTATGCAAGCTCGGCGGCGCAGACCCTGAGCGGAACGATTTTCGGCGCGGGATCGCTGACCCAAAGCGGCCCAGGCGTGCTGACGCTCACCGGAAGCAACACCTATTCCGGCCCAACGACGATTACGGGCGGGACGTTGACGGTTGCCGGCGCTGGCCAGTTGGGTGGCGGCAGTTATGCGAACGCCATCTCCAATGCGGGCGCATTCGTCTATTCCAGTTCGGCGGCGCAGACCTTGAGCGGCGCCATTTCCGGCGCGGGGTCATTAATGCAAAGCGGTCCCGGAACCCTGACCATTTCCGGCAGCAACTCATATACTGGAAACACGGTGCTTGCGGGCGGCACGACCCTGCTCAACTCGGCCAACGCCCTCGGCAGCAGCGGCACGATTTCATTCACCGGCGGCGTCCTGCGATTCAGCGGCTCGAATACCGCGGACTACTCGGGCAGGATCGCAGCCAGCACGGGCATCATCACTATTGACGCGAACGGCCAGAATATCGTGTTCGCCAGTCCGCTGGCTGCGGCCAACACCGGCGGACTCACTCTGCTCGGTTCCGGCACGCTAATACTCTCGGCCACGAACGCCTTCAGCGGGCCGGTCACCGTCAACGCCGGCCTGCTGCAAGCGGCCAAGGTCGGCTCGCTGCCAACCTATGTTACCGCCGGGGCGAATGTCGTCGGCGCATCGGGAATTTTGGCTGTCAATGCGGGTGGTTCCGGGGAATTCAGCGCGGGGAATATCCAAACGCTTCTCGGAAACATGACTGTGACCGCGGGCGGTCTGCTCGGGATCGACACCAGCAACGCGGGCGGTTCGTTCGCTTACGCATCGCCAGTGAGCGGCAACGTCGGGCTGCTCAAGCTGGGCGCCGGCACGCTGATTCTCAGCGGAAGCAGCAGCAACACGGGCAACATGACAATCAACGGCGGCGCGGTGCAATTGGGCGGTTCGGGATCGGCAACCGCCAACCCGCTTGGACTCGGAACGGTGACGGTGAACAGTGGCGCAACATTGGACCTTGCCGGTTATACCCTTGGAAATGCCAAAGCGCTCATGCTCTCGTCAACGGCAAACCTAATTAACTCCGGCACTGCCGTTGCGACCTACGGTGCGTCTGTAACACTCACAGGGAATTTCGCCAACATCGGCGGGACGGGCGACATTTCCATTACCGGCACGCTCGGCGGCGGCCAGACCTGGTTCAAGATCGGACCGGATACGTTGACACTCACCGGCAGCAGCGCGAATGGCAGCGGCTCGGCGGCGATAGACTCCGGTGTTCTGGTCGTGAGTTCGACCTACGCGCTCGGAACCGCCGCGGTAAACTTCAACGGCGGCACGCTCTCGGTCAGCCCCAACATCGCGATGACTCTTGCGGGCAACACCCGCACCAGCCAGAATTCCACCTTGACTATCGGCGCGGGGTCCACCGTCACTTCCGCCGGATTCGGCGATAACGGGAACGTCTTGACGGTTACCGGATCGGGCAATTTCGCCCAGAGCGTCGCATGGACCGGCACTGCGGGCGGCGGAATCACCTTCGGCCCAAGCTTTACGGGCACGGCCACGATGAGCCAGGCTAACACGTCTCCCGGCACGTTAACCGTGAAAAGCGGCGTGCTTAGCGGGACCGGCAATGTGGGTGCCTTTGGCACCGGCACGCTGGTGATTGGGGACACGGCCGGCAGCGCCAATGTCACCGTGCAGGGTGACGCGCATGCGTTTACGAATGCGATAACCGTGCCTGCGGGCAGTTCGGGAACGCTGACTTTGCAGCCGGCGGGGGCGGCGGCGGCGACATTTAACGGTCCGGTAACTTTGAATAACACACTGTATGTGAGCAGCACGGGCGCCGGTTCCATGACCCTCGGCGGCGCTTTGAGCGGCTCGGGAAGCCTGATTTCGAACGGGTTGACGACGCTCTCCAACAATTCCAGCCTGAGCGGCACGGTTGCCGTCGCCTCCGGCACACTCAAGACGGGCGCCATTACCGTCACAGGAGCGGTTTCGACTTCCGCGGGCGCAATATTCGATATTGCCGGTAACGCCGTATCGGTCGGCGGTTTGCTCGGCAGCGGCACGGTGACGAATTCCGGCGCGGCCAAAACCCTCACCCTCGCCGGCAGCGGCACCTATGCCTGCGCGGGCGCGATCACGGCGGCGACCGCCGCTAACATGGCGTTGACAGTTGCACTCGGCTCGGGCGGCGTTCAGACGCTTTCCGGAAGCAACAGCTACAGTGGCGGGACGACAATCAACGCTGGCACGCTGGCAGCCGGCAACGCCTACGCGCTTGGGACGGGCGGCATCTTAACTAACGGTAATGCAACGCTCCAGCTTAATGCCGTTCCGCTTACCGGGAACAATTTCACTTTTCCTATTGGCCCCATCGTATTCGGTGTTCTGGTAAACACCGGCACCAATGCCAACGTGAGCTTCGGAACGATGTATCTGTCGCGCGGTAATACCCTCAATGTGAACGCGGGCGCCGGGGCAGCGGGAACGCCATCGGTTGCGTTCGGCGCCACCACGGTTGGGTATTATAATAATTCCAACTCGGGCACGATTGCGCCCGTTGGAACCAACGTAACCCTGGGCAGCGTGCAGGCTGTCTCAGGAGCCAGCGGCAACTTTACCGCCACACTCATCTTGGACGGATCCAGCACGGGCAACCAGATTACCGGGGCGATGACGGATACGATCAGTGGAACCAATACGATGAGGCTGGCCGTCACCAAGCAGAATACCAGCACGTGGACGCTTTCCGGAAGCAGCAGCTACAGCGGCGGGGCGACAATCGGTGGCGGCACGCTGGTAGCCGGCAACGCCTATGCGCTTGGGACGGGCGGCGTCTCTTTTGGCGGCGCTGGAACGCTTCAGCTCGATGCCGTTCCGCTTACCGGGAACAATTTCACTTTGCCTGGCAGTGCTTCTGCCACCGCACTCGGTATTGTGGTGAACACCGGCACCAATGCCAGCGTGAACTTCGGAACATTGAATCTGTCGCGCAATAATACCCTCAATGTAACCGCGGGCGCCGGGACCGCGGGAACGCCGGCGGTTGCGTTCGGCGCCACTACGGTCGGGTACGCTAGTACCAGCTACTCGGCCACGATTGCGCCCGTGGGAACCAACGTAATCCTGTCCAGCGTGCAAGCCGACGCAGGATTCAACGGCTCCACAGCCACACTTATTATGGACGGCTCCAGCGGGGGCAACCAGATTACCGGGGCGATGACGGATACGACGACCAGTGGAAGCAACACCGTGAAGCTGGCCGTTACCAAGCAGAATACCAGCACGTGGACACTTTCCGGGGCGAGCACCTATACCGGCGCCACGACCGTCAGCGGCGGCGTGCTGGCGCTGGGGGCTGGCGGGACGCTGGGAGCCACCGCCCTCACGGTGAATGGCGGCGGCACGCTCGCCGTCGCGCAGACTGGCAACTCCACGACGAACGCGCTCGGGGGCTCCCTGACGATGGCGGCGGGAAGTGCGTTCTCGATGTCGGATGGCTATGCCAGCACTCTCACCGTGGCGGGTGCGGCAACCCTCGCGCCCGCCAGCGGCGTCTCGCCTGTGCTCACGTTTGACCTCGCCAATGCCTCGGCGGACAAGCTGGCGATCACCGGGTCTGCCACCGTGGGCGCCGCCGGGGCGAAGATCGTCATCGCGCCGGCGTCCGGTATGACGGCGGGCAGTTACACAGTGATAACGGCCGGCTCCGGATTGGGGAGCAATTTCACTCTGTCAACGACGGTTCCATCGTACTACGTCGGAACCGGCGGGGTCTATGGAATTTCGCTTGCCGGAACCGGCACCACCGAAATTGTGACGCTGACCTCCAACGGTCTTTACTGGACGGGGTCTTCGGGTTCCGCCTGGAACACGGCGGGCAACTGGAATACCTCGGTTGCGGGCGTCGTCGTTTCAGGAACCGCTCCCGTAACCACGACGGACATCGCCTTTGGGACGACAAACCCCGGAAACCTGGCGAACACGCTCGGGGTCAGCACGACCGTCAACAGCGTCAACTTTCTGCCGGCAAGCGCTTCCGTCACGGTGAACCCCGACGGCAACACCCTTACCATTGGCGGCGGCGGCATCACGAACACTAGCGCCAACGCTCAAACCATCAACGCGCCGATCGTGCTGGGCACTTTCCAAACATGGACCAACACCGGCGCAGGCTTGCTGACGATCGGTGGAGTAGTTTCCGGCAGTGGCGGCATCACCAAGTCCGGCGCCGGCACGGTGACGTTCACCGGCCTCAGTGCGACTGCGGCCAACAACTATTCCGGGGCGACCACGCTCGATGGTGGCACGCTGGCAATTACAACCACGAACCCGAGCCTTTCCGGCGGCCTCGCCTTCGGTGCCACAGGGGGCAGCGGGAACGTATCGACGCTCGACCTGACCAATGGCAGCGCGACTTTTGGCGGCCAGCTTACCGTGCTGACCAACTCGGCAGGCGCCAACGCGATTTCCATCGGAAACGGGCAAACGCTCACGACCAACGGCAATGTCATCATCTCGACGGGGGTTGGCTATTTGGCATCCACACCAATACTAACGGTCACCGGCTCCGGCTCATGGATTGTAAACAAGCCCGGTGGCTGCCTCTCGGTGGGCGGCACCACGACCATGAGTGCTGCGAACTACGATGTTGCCACGCTCGACCTGAGCGGGCTTAAGACATTCAGCGCCGACATGGGATCGAGCGGGGTCATCCGGGTCGGAGAGTCGGGAGACAGCGGAAATGCGATCACCAATCCCGACGTGCTCATTCTCGCGCAGAACAGCACGATCAAGGCGGGCACCCTGGGCGTCGGCGATACAACCGCCAACTACGACGCACACAGTCTCAAGCTCGGCAGCGGGACGCAGGTCATCGATGCAAATACGATTAACGTCGGAGAGAACTTTCGCGGGTCGGGGTCGCTGACGTTCAACGGTGGCAGCGGCTCGGTGACAATCCGCAATTACGCGGGCACCGGCGGCGCGGCCTTAAGCCTGACGACACAAGGCGGGAATAACGGGACCACGAGCACATTCGACCTCACAGGGCACCAGGCGGACCTCATGTTCTCGTCCGTGACCGTGGAGAGCGTTGCCGGCGGTTACGGGAACACCCATACAGCGATTTTTAGTTTCGACCAGGGCACGCTGACGAATAGCGGAACGTTCACCATCGGCAAAGGTGCCGGTTCGGGAAGTTCCGATTTGGTGACGGCCACCGTCAACATCGGCGGTACGAGCAACTACACCGACACAGCCAGTCTCGGCGTGGTGCAGATGGCCCAGATTTCCAGCACCTATGGCAGAATTACCGGCACGCTGAATATCACGGGCAGCAACACCACCGTGAACATCGCCTCCCTGAGCCTTGCCGGTAACCCAGCGGTTGGCGGCACCGCCAGTGGGGCTCTGAATATCACTGGAGGCACGGTGAATTTGACAGGCGGCGGCATCACAATCGGAGCCACCACGGGCGCGGTGAACAGTTCGATCGCCCTCTCCAATGCGGTTTTGAACATGCAAGGCCACAACATCGGCAGCGCCAGCGCTTCGATTGGCTCGTTCACGTTCACAAGCGGAACCCTCCAGGATGTGGGAACGGTTTATGGGCCGATCACCCTGGCCGGTGGCAACGCCCACATCGTCAACTCGACCGCCGGTTCCGGAACGATTGCCGGAATCGTCTCCGGCAGTGGCCAGACTCTTGCCAAGACCGGGGCTGGCACTCTGCTGCTGGCGGGCAGCAATTCGTATTCCGGCGGCACCATCGTCAGCGGCGGTTCGTTGCAGCTCGGCAACGCAAACGCGCTGGGGACCGGTGGACTCACGGTCAACGGCGGCACGGTGGACCTCAATGGGAACAGCACAAGTCTCGGGGCGCTTGGCGGTTCGGGCGGCACGGTCACCAACACCGTCAGCGGCACGGCCACGCTAACAACAGCGGTGAGCGGCACCTTGGCGTATGCGGGCAACATCCTCAACGGCGCTGGAGGCGTGAACCTGGTCAAGAGCGGCTCGGGCACGCTGATTCTGAGCGGCTCCATCGGCATGAGCGGACTGAGCGCCGGAGCGGGCCAGGTTACCCTCATGCAGTCCGGTTCGATTGCAGCGCTCAATGTTTACACCGGCGCGACCGTGGCTCTTGCCGCCAATACTGGCGGGACCCGCACCGTGCTGAGCCTGTCCGCGCTGGCGATTGGAGGGACATTCAGCGGCATGGCCGCGCCGGCTCAGCCTTCCGCGGCGCAACTGAATGCGGATATCCTGGGCGGCGCCGCAAACACCGCGACGCTCTCCGCGGCGGCGCAGTCCACCATCGAGCCCGCCGCGCCCGAAGCCGTCCCGGAGCCCGGCACGCTCGGGTTGCTCCTGGCCGGCGCGCTCGGCCTGCTCGGAATCCGCCGGAAAGCAAACATCCGGGTGAAGGGATAGTCTTTTTGGGAGATTGCGCGTTTGGCGGTGGGGGCCGCCAAGGGAGGCGCGCAATCAATCGAGCCGCCGCGGTTTAGGGGCCGCGGCGGCTCAAACTTTCTGAAAACTAAAACGCTCGGCGGGGGTTTAAGTGCATGTCCTGAGATAGCGCAAGAGAACCTCGGAAAGCTGATATCAAGCGCTGACTTCAACCACATCTTCCATTAGCATGATTCCAACGCCAACAGTTGCTTCTCCGAACCAGGATGCACCTAAAATCCACCGCGCCAGGGTATTCACAGCCGGAGAAATCGAGGCTGTTCATCGCTCCGGCTCCGGCGTTTCCGGGCCGGGAAAACCAGTGGTTGGAAACGGTTGCGCGGGCATGGTCTCGCGCACCCTGGTGATTTCGGAAAACCGCGAGATCATGGCCACGGGCTCCGCCGTTAAGGAAGGCCTTATTCCCCCGATCAAACCGATCTGGGATGTGCATCTGCGCGACACCAACATCATATTGGCGCCGGACGGCTATTATTATATGACCGGTTCGACCGGCGACGACGTCTGGCGCTATAACGACGGGATCGAACTCTGGAAGTCGCCGGACCTCATCGACTGGTCCTATTTGGGGCTCGTCTGGAGTATTGAACGGGACGGTGGCTGGGAGAAGCAGTGGCGGGATCATCGCGGGCCGGTGCGGTCGATCTGGGCGCCGGAGATTCGCGCTATTCATAACAGCTTCTATATTACATTTGGGATGCCCCCGGGCGGCATGTCGATACTTGCAAGCACGACGGGCAAACCCGAGGGGCCCTACATCCATGCGACCGATCCGAACGCTTCCTTGCTGGGAGGCGTAGGGGGAAATTCATTTCTCATCGATCCAACCCTTTTCGAGGACGACGATGGAGAGGTCTATTTTACCCACGGGCCGGGGAACTTCATCTGGCGCTTAAAGGATGACTTGAGCGGATTCGCCGAAGAACCGCGCCCGATTCGACTGGCGGACCGCACCGACGAGAACGATACCCGGCTGCGGCCTGAAAACGACATCGGATACGAAGGTGCAACTGTTTTCAAAGCGAACGGGCTGTACTATTTCGGAGCCACGGATCATTGGCACGGCCGCTATTCCATGTGCATGGCTGTTTCCGAAAACCTCTTCGGCCCGTACCGGCTGCGCCACGAAAGCGTCCCCTGCAATGGCGGGTGCAATTTCTTCAAGGGCAAAGACGGCCATTGGTACACTACCCTTTTTGGAAATGACCACCAGACGCCGTGGCGGGAGAAGCCGGGCATCGTTCGGATTGATTTCGACGACCAGCGGAAAATCGTGATCGCAAGAGAACAACCCGAATTCATTCATCTTATTCAAATACACCAAGCAAAAACCGAACTATGACACGTTGTTTCAATATCACGACACTCCTGCTCATTTTCGCCGCAACGGTCCAGGCCCAGCCAGCGCCGCAAGCAAAGCCACTCGGCGATCCGTTTGCACCGTATCTGGACGGAAAGGCGCCGGCCATCACCCGCGAGATCGCCCCCGTTCCACAGGACATCGTCCTGAGGCGTGTGCTGTTCCGCATCCGCGACAAGAACGAGGCGTATGCCGTCATCGCCACGCCCAAGGCGCCCGGCAAACATCCGGGGATTCTGGTGCTGCATGGCTCCGGCGGCTCGGCGGAAGAAGAGAAGGCGATGGCGTGGGCGCAGCGCGGCTATATCGCCGTCGCGCCGGAAATGCCGGGACTCTACAGTCCGCTGACGCACGGCAATCTGCCGATGAACAAAGGCTATGCCGAAGGCCGCTACACGATGCAGCCGGACACGACTCACAGTGTTCTTTTCGACGGCATGCTTGCAGCCGTGAAGGCGCTCGACCTCCTGCGCGCTCAACCCAATGTGGACACCGAGCACATCGGCGTGTGCGGAGTCTCCTGGGGCGGCGCGATGACGACGATGGTTTGCGGGCTGGCCGGTGACAAAGTGCGCGCGGGCTTTGCCATTTACGGTTGCGGATTCTTCGACAAAAGCGGCTTGAAAAGGGCGAAACCGAATCCCGCCATGAAACCCGGCTTTTACGGGGGCAACATGACTCCCGAGGAACGCGAGCGCTGGCTGCGCGATCTCGATCCGGGCCGCCGCGCTCCGAATATCAAGGCCGCGTTTTTCCTCGCCGGAGCCACGAACGATTTCTTCGGCTACGTCGAGGCCGTGCAGGCAACGCTCGACGCGATCCCCGGCGAGAAGAACCATCTTTTCGCACCGAACAACAATCACAAGGCGCTCGTGCCCGGCGGAACCGGTTTCGAAACCGTCAAACAGGAACCCGGCGCACCGCTCCGGCTCATCGGCGGCCGTGCCAACTGGCTGGCGATGGAAGTTCCCTATTTCGACTACTATTTGAAAGGAATCGGCAAGCCGTTTCCGAAAGTAAGTCTGGAAAAATCAAACGACACGCACCTCGCGCGTTTCAGCGTTGCGGCGCCGCATCCCGTTGCCAAAGCCGAAGTTTACTGGGCCAAAGCCGATCCCGTTGGCGATCAAATCGAACCGGCGGCAGTCCAGAAAGATCGGCTGTGGAACGCCCTCCCCGCGGCGAAGACCGGCGCGGACACTTATGAAACCAAGCTTCCCGCCGAGGCTGGGATCTGGTTTGCGCTGGTCTCCGACGACCGGCCCGTAACGGTGTCGAGCGACATGGTTTACGTCGGCGCCCATTAACCTCAAATTCATCCCGAAGAAAACCATGCAACAATATTCGATGGCTGTCGTGCTCAGCGTTTTGACGCTGGCCTCAATCGCTGCCGCCGCCCCCGTTGAAATCTACATTGCGCCGGGCGGGAAGGACAACGATCCGGGAACAAAAGATCGTCCGATCGCAACCCTCGAACAGGCGCGGGACCGTCTGCGCGATCTCAATCGCGCCGGAAATCTACCCGAGGGAGCCACGGTCCTATTGCGCGGCGGCATCTATGAACGCAAGCAAGCCTTTGTGCTGACGGAGGCGGACTCCGGCAGCGCGAAAGCGCCGATTGTCTATGCATCCGCGCCGGGGGAAACGGCGCGGCTCGCCGGAGGCATCGCGATCCCCGCCTCCGCGTTTCATCCGGCCGATTCCCGCTTTCGCGAAGCGGTGATCGATCCAGCCGCGCGGCAGCACATCCTGCAAGCCGATCTCAAAGCGCTGGGCATTTCCGACTTTGGCGAAATCCAGGAAATGACAGCGGTGGATTTCGGTTCGCCCACACACTACCTTCCTGCCCCGCTGGAACTGGCCGTGGACGGGCATGCAATGACGCTCGCGCGCTGGCCCAATATCATGGACGATCCAGTCAAGGCCCGGCTGGGATTCATCGACACGGTGCGTCCGGTCTGCACCTATCTCGATAAAGCCTGCACCAAGACGAAGGATTACGCCGCTGTCAGCTTCAAAGACGTCAAGCCGTCACAGTCCGATGAGGATATTAGGGATCGGTCGCTCACGCTAGCGGCGCCGGGGCGGTTGTCCAAGTGGCACGAACCGGAGAACGCCTGGTTTGCGGGCGGTTTGGTGCGCACCTACTCCTATGCCCAGCGCCGTGTCGCCTCCTATGATGCCGGCGCCTGGGAGGTGAAGCTCGCATCGCCTGTTTCCGTCTGGCCAACGTGGACACAAAAGACGGTGGGTCAAACGTTTTTCTTCAACGTGCCGGAGGAACTCGATGCGCCCGGTGAATACTATGTGGACCGCAAGCAGGGCGTTCTCTACCTCTATCCGCCGAGCACATGGAATGCTCGGTCCGAAGCGATCGTCTCCGTGCTGAGCGATGTGATCGTCTCGCTCGAAGGCTGTTCCCATGTGCGCCTTCGCGGACTCGTCTTGGAATCCAGCCGCACCTCCGGCGCTTATATCGAAGGTGGCGAGGACAACGTTCTGGAAAACTGCATCGTTCGTAACACAGGCGTGGTCGGTGTGCAGATCGGATACGGGTGGCAGGAGCCGCTCAAGGGCGGTCCACGGGAGGATATTGGGACACCGCTCAAGCGGCTGCCCGGCGCCTATAGGCACAGTCTATGCACCGGGATTAGTAATCAGGGCACCGCGCTCAATCGCCACGGAGGAAAGAACAACGGCGTGGACGGTGGTCAGATATACGGCACGGGCTGCGGCGGCGTTTTGCTCGGCGGCGGCGATCGCAAGACTCTGGAACCGGCGGGAAACTTTGTGAGAAACGCCGAGATATACCGCACCGACAGGCGCATCAACCGATACGCCGAGGCCGTCGTGGTGGACGGAGTGGGCAACCATCTCGCGCACAACTACCTGCATGACAGTCTGGGCGGCATTCTTTATATCCACGGCAACGACCACGTGATCGAATATAATGAAATCACCCGCGCGATTCTTTGCAGCGAGGATTGCGGCGCGATCGAGATTCGCCAGAACCCCAGTCAGTTCGGAAACAAAATCCGCAACAACTACCTTCACGACATTTCGCGCGTCAATGTGAACGCCCAGACCAACGCGATCTACCTCGACAACGGCTCATCCGGGGTGGAGGTGTCGGGCAATGTATTCCAGCGCATCGGCGGGCGCTCGAAGGATCCTTATTCGCGGGCCACCATTTCCATCAACGGGGGAAGCGCTAACCGGATCGTGAACAATCTGTTCGTCGATAGCACCACCTGCAATGTAAACAAGTCGCCAACGGCGAAGCAGTTCACTTCGTGGCAGGGGACGGTCAAAGCCCGGCAGCAGATGTTGGAAAAGGACGTGGATGTCACCAGGCCGCCATATTCCACCCACTATCCCGAGTTGCTGAAACTGTACCGGGCAAAAGACGAAACCGATCTCTGGAACGAGATTAAGAACAACGTGTTTGTGAACTGCCCGCGCTATGTCTCGTCCAAGGAGAAACCCGACGACCTGTTTCCGAACCTATGGATCGACGGGGACCCGGGCTTCGCTAACAAAGCCGCCGGCGACCTCACATTGCGTCCCGATTCGCCCGTGTTCAAGAAGCTGCCGGGCTTTCAACCAATCCCCTTTGCCCAAATGCGCTGGTCGAATGTCAAAAGGGCCGATGAAAAGAATTAGACTTCATGCCGTCACGGTCCTGGCCGCCCTGCTGCTGGCGCCGATCAGCACGCTGCGTGGCGCTGACGAAATCCGGCTTGCCATGCACGACGGACAATATATCGCCACTGGCACGACTTATTCCGCCATCGTTGCGGCCACCGGGTTGCTTTCGGAGCTGAAGGTTGGCACGAAAGTCTTCGTGGCCCAACCGCTATCCATCAACACCGAACACGGACATAACTCGAACGAGCGAGACCACGCCTGCGCCGCCATCGCGCAGCCGGAACCGAACGTGCTCGTCTGCGGTGGCGAGGCCGCGACCATCCGTTATGTTTTTTCTCCCGCTGGCCTCACCTGCCAGATCGCCAATCGTTCAGCCCAAGCGTTCAAATTCTGGTTGACGCTCAACCACGGCGTGGAAGGCATTCAGACATCCAGCCGGGACGGGAAATCCGTGGCCTTCGCGGGTGCGCCCGCGAGTGTTTACGGCATCCAGGAGATGAAGGTCTATTACTCCGGGCAGATGCTTACGCTCAGGGGATGCGACGTGATCTATGCCTCGGAAAGGGTCCGCCTCGATGTGTTGCCGGGACAAACGCGTACCCTTGCCTTGCAGGCCGCGCCGGCAACGACGGAAGAGAGCGCATTGTTCACGACGCCCTCGGCTTACCCGGAACCGCTGACGGTCCTGGCCCCGCGGGACTGGCAGGTGTTCCAGCGGCAGACGCGCGAGGAAGGCGCGGTCGCAATCCGAGGCCGGTTCACGGGCGTCTGCGACCGCTTGGAGTTTCGGCTGGGAACCGATTGGCATGAACTGCCGCTCAATCCGGTGACTCATGCTTTCAATACTCGCGTCACGCTGCCGGCTGGCGGCTGGTATGGTTGCGGCATTCGCGCGTTGAAGGACGGCAAGACCATTGCGGAACAATCGATTCCGCATGTCGGCATCGGCGAAGTGTTCGTGGGCGCCGGTCAGTCGAATTCCACCAACAGCGGCGAGGAGAAGCTGCAGCCGACATCGGGCATGGTATCGACCTTCAGCGGCGAGACTTGGCGGCCCGCCGACGATCCGCAGCCCGGGGTTCACGACAGCAGCGGAAAAGGCAGCTTCTATCCCGCCTTGGGGGACGCACTGGCTCGACGGTTCAAAGTCCCGATCGCGTTCGCGGTGACCGGTCATGGGGGCACCAGTGTCGAGCAATGGACGCCCGGCGGCGAGTTGTTCGACTGGATGGAGAACCGCATTCTGCAACTTGGCCCGGAAGGATTCCGCGCGGTGCTGTGGCACCAGGGCGAGGCGGAGACCGCTACTGCGCAAGCTGAATATTACCGCCGCCTTAAGGCGATTATCGAGCGCTCCAACCAACAGGCCGGTTGGTGTTTTCCATGGATCGTTGCGCAACTGGGCACTCCCGGCACGCGCAAGGCAAGAGTCCAGCTAGATGCCGATGGCGTCGCGTTTCTCGGCCCCGACACCGACCTGCTCAAAGGCGAGAACCGCGGCAACGGCGGAAAGGACGTTCATTTTTCGCGCATCGGCCTGATCCATCACGGCGAGGCTTGGGCCGAGAAGATCGTCCCGTGGCTGGAAGCGCAATTAGTACAACAAGGCACTGTTAAAGTTGCATCGGCACAAATTATTGTCTGTCCATCCGATGCGCCGGCGAAGGTCAAACTCGCTGCGAAAGAAATCCGCCGCTATGTCTATTTGCGCACCGGAAAATTGTTGCCCATCGGCGAAACCGGGGAAGGCATTGCGCTAAAGATCGATCCATCGCTGGGCTCGGAGGAATACCGGATCAAGGCTGACAGGATTAGCGGCGGCAGTGATCTGGGTGTGCTCTACGGGGCGTACCGATATGCGGAATTGCTGGGTGTGCGATTCTATCTGCACGGCGATGTAGTTCCGGATCGACAGTTAAAAGAGCTGCCATCGGTGAACGATACCGGCAAGCCGCTGTTTGGTTTGCGCGGCGTCAATCCGTGGGGATCACATCCATTCGGGTTCGATGCGTGGAGCGCGGACGATTACAAGGCGATCATCACGCAGCTCGCCAAAATGCGGATGAACTTCATTGGAATGCACTGCTACCCTGAAGGTCACCCCTATGCGGAACCGACCGTATGGCACGGCCTTCCGGGCGATTTTGATGAGCATGGGCGGGTGAAAAACAGCTATGTATCCCGGTATTTCAACACGCTACTCGCCCCGGCTTGGGGCGACTACCGGCCAAGGAAAACCAGTGATTACAGCTTTGGCGGAGCGTTGCTGTTCAGTGACGATGCCTGGGCTCCAGATGTCCTGCGCGGGCATTGCCCGCTGCCGGTCACGCCAGAGGAGTGCAATGATGTGTTCAATCGGATGGGTGCGCAGTTTAAAGATGCGTTTACGTTCGCCAGGCAACTCGGCGTGAAAACTTGCCTTGGCACGGAAGCCCCCTTGGTTATGCCGAAGACCCTGGCGAATCGGACGAACGATGTGCGCGCCGTGTACGAAGGCACCTTTCGCCGAATCATGGCCAGTCATCCCTTGGATTATTACTGGATTTGGACGCCCGAAGGCTGGACTTGGAGTGGCAACAAGCCCGAGCAATACTCCAGCACGGTTGCCGATATCAAACTCGCGATCGAAGCGTTGAAAAGTGTGGACGCGCCGTTCCAACTGGCCACGTGCGGCTGGGTGCTCGGTCCACAACACGATCGCTCCGCATTCGACAACGATCTTCCAAAGAATATTCCGATGAGCGGCATTAGCCGTAGCACCGGCGCCACGGAGGTCGATGCGTCTTTTGGAAAGATTTCCGGTCGCGAGAAATGGGCGATTCCGTGGCTGGAAAGCGACAATCGCGAGGGCCTCGGGGGCGTGCAACTGTTTGCCGGGAGAATGCGCAGGGACGCAGCCGACGCGCATGATTACGGCTGCACCGGCTTGATGGGATTGCACTGGCGCACGGAAATTCTTTCGCCGAACGCCGCCGCGCTCGCGCAAGCGGCCTGGGACCAAAGTTGGAACAAGCCGGCAGTCGGTAAGAAACCGCGTTACCTCCCCGTGGATGACTTTTATGCGGATTGGGCACAAGCGAATTTCGGCTTGGCTGAAGCCGGGAAAATTTTCGCGTCAATCGATGGCAAAGTGCCGTGCGTGACCAATGGCGGATGTCCCTCAGGAAGTCTGAAGCCCGAGACGACCGAGTGGGCGAAGATCGCGCCGAGATTTAATTTTGTAACCGAACTTGAGAGCCTTCGCGGGCGAATCACAGGCGCCGGTAATCTTGACCGGTATGACTATTGGGTCAACACCTTCAAATACCTTCGCGCGATCATGAAGGTGCGTTGTGCGATGGGAATGAAGCAACCTGAGGGGGTGTCTAAAAGTTGGAGGGAAGCGTACACGTGCCTGCTTGCCACGGTGAACACGCCCGGTGCACTGGCGATGGTGGTGAACATGGGGAACCACCCTGGCTGGGGCGCGACGCTTGGCGCCGATGCCACCCAACCTTGGCCCAAAGAGTATCAAGGCAAACCACGCCTCATCGTGCCATGCGTTCGCAGTCTCGTGAACCCGAACGAAGTGCTGAAATTGAAGATCATCGCTCTTGCCAACCAACCGGCAACTCCTGTCGTGCATCTGCGTCCGCTCGGTCAGGGCTCATGGCAGGAGATGCGCGCAACACACATTGCCCGCGCGGTATATGAAGCCAACCTCCCGGCTGCGCGCGATGATTTCGAATATTACATTACTGCCGGCGATAGTCTCGTTTGGCCGGCGACCGCGCCGCTACTCAATCAAACCGTCGTTATCACCGAATGAGATACGGACGCTTAATGTTGCGCCATAATTCCTTAGTGCAACGTCACACCTGCACAGCACTCGTACAAACCATGATCGGACATCTAAATACAGCAATCTGTTTCGCCACAATTATTGCGGGCATTTCAACCTTTGCGGCGGATGCCGTGCCTGAGGTGCCGGATTTGCTCTCCGCGCAAGATGTCGCTTGGAACACGGCCGGCGGAGAAATGGCCTCCATGCCCGTTGGCAACGGGGATGTGACCGGCAATGTCTGGGTGGAAACCAACGGCGACGTGGTCTTTTACATCGCCAAGAGCGATGCCTGGAACGAGCAGGATCGGCTGCTCAAAGTCGGCCGCGTGCGGGTGGCGTTTGAACCGGCGCTGGACACGGCGAGCTTCAAGCAGACCCTCGATTTGCGCCGGGCCGAAGTGGTGATTACCGCCGGCACGGGTGCGGGCGCCGCGACGGTGCGTGTGTGGGCGGATGCGAATTATCCGGTCATGCGCGTTGCCTGCGAGAGCGCGACACCGCGCACCTGCACGGCAAAGGTGGAAATTTGGCGGCATGAAAACACTCCCTTCCGCGAGCGGAAGGGCGAACATTCCGAGGCTGGCTTGGAGCAATGCGGCCAGCCGTTGACGAACTTGGCCGATACGGTGATGGACCCCGCTGCCAACCGCATCGGCTGGTTTCACCGCAATACCGAGAGCATCTACGGCGTGACCCTCAAAACCGAGCACCTCGGCCCGCTGCCGGAGCAGTTTCCCGATCCGCTGCTGAACCGCACCTTTGGCGCGCTTGGTTCCGGCTCCGGCATGACCGCATCGGGTCCGCTGGAACTGAAGTCAGCGGCTCCTGCCACCGGCCGCACGCTGGACTTTGTGGTGCTGACGGCGCAAACGCCCTCCGCGGAAGCGTGGCGGACAAAGGCCCGGATGCTGGCCGATGAGGTTGCCGCGCTCGATCCTGTCAAGGCCCGCGTAGCGCACGAGGCTTGGTGGAAAGCGTTCTGGAATCGCAGCCATCTGTTCATCTCCGGCAATAAGCAGGCGGAGACGGTGACCCGTAGTTACACGCTCCAACGCTTCATGATTGCCGCCTCAAGTCGCGGCGCCGCACCGCCGAAATTCAATGGAGGCTTGTTCACCGTGCAGATGCCGGGCACTCCCGATCCGGATTACCGCAAGTGGGGCGGCAATTACTGGTTTCAGAACAACCGCTGGCTCAACTGGCCTTCGCTGGCCAGCGGCGACTACGACCTGATGCAGCCATTCTTCACTATGTACCGTGCCGCTTTGCCGCTGGCCGAGGCGCGCACCAAACTCATCTTCGGCCATGACGGCGCATTTTTCCCCGAAGTCATGCACTTTTGGGGCACCCACAGCGGCATCGATTTCCATCTGTACGGAAATGGCGGAAAATGGAAGGGCTGGAATAATCCCGATGTCCATGCATCCAATCCGTTTGTGAAATACTATTGGCAAGGCGGCATTGAGCTTTCAGCCATGATGCTCGACTATTACGACCACACCCAGGACAGCGCTTTCGCCCGCGAAGTCCTGCTGCCGGTTGCCTCATCCATCGCCACCTTTTACGACCGGCACTGGAAACGCGACGCGGCCGGGAAAATCCGCTTCGATCCCACCGCCTCGCTCGAAACCTGGCATGTGGCCGTCAACGATTTGCCCACCATCGCCGGCTTGAACGATATCTTGCCGCGCCTGCTGGAAATCCCAGGCGCAACCGACGCGCAGAAGGCCGCATGGCGAAAAACCCTTGCCGACCTGCCCCCCTTGCCGACGCGACTGGCAAACGGCAAAAAAGTGCTGGCCCCGGCGGAAACTTTCATCAGTTGTCGCAACGCCGAAAATCCTGAATTGTATGCTGTGTTTCCCTATCGGCTCTTTGGAGTCGGCAAACCGGATTTGAACCTGGCGCTGGACACCTTTGGCAACCGCAGAGTGCGCGGCACCGGCTGCTGGATGCAAGATGGCGTGCAGGCCGCCATGCTTGGCCTGGCCGATGAAGCCCGCAACGATGTCATCTCCAACTTCTCGAAAAACTGCGCGCCCCAGCGTTTCCCGGCGTTTTGGCCGCCGGGACTCGACTGGACGCCCGACCTTGACAACGGCGGCAACGCCATGATGGCGCTGCAGCGGATGCTTCTGCAGGAAGTCGCCGATAAAATCCTGCTGCTGCCCGCGTGGCCGAAGGAGTGGAATGTAAACTTCAAGCTCCACGCCGGAAAGCAGACTACTATCGAGTGTGAACTGCGCGACGGCAAAGTAGTCAAGCTCATCGTCACGCCAGAATCCCGGCGCAAAGAAGTTGAGGTTTGCGCACCATTCGAGACTGCAACCCGTTCCATCATGTTATAAACTCATGCTTACCCAACCCGCACGGACACACACTCAAAACCGTCTTCGCATTTCGATCCTTGGAATTCTGGCTCTGGTCTTTTTCTCGCCATTGCCTGCTTGCCAAGCGGCGGAGATTGCGCCCTCGGCCGCAACCGGCGAACTCGGTTCGGCGCACGCACTCTACGCTAATAATGAGCTCGCGGTGACCACCGGGGTCATTGAGCGCAAGTGGCGATGGACGGGCAAGGGGTTGGTGACAACGAGCCTTCGCGATGTGCGATCCGGCAAGGAGTGGACAGCCAAGCCGAGTCACGCTTCCGACTGGGATTTGCCCGGCGCATTGGACGACAAAGCCGAGGGGAAGGTGGTGGGTAGCACAGCCCAGGTCAGTGACGACGACGGGTTCAGTGGCAAACACTTGGAAGTAATTACTACGATTCGCTATGAAAAGGCGCATCTGGAACTCCAGCATGTGGTGTGGGCGTTTCCGGGCGCTCCGGGCCTGCGCATGCAACTGCGTGTCAAAGCGCTTCCGGGGTTCAGCCCCACGGGACTTCCCGAAAAGGAAGGAATCCTGAAGACTTACGGCGCAACGTTCCTGAAGCCCAGCGCGCGCGCGGATTATTTGCCTCTGGACTTTGCAGTGCCGAACGAACGGCTCTATTGGGGCTACTACAACGACCCAGGTAACCGTCATGACCAGAGCCAGGACATGCTCAAGGAAACGGTCGTCAGGGGGTGGCCCATCTTCCTGCGCGAAGACATTGACTGGGCCAGCGGCGCCGCCGTGAAGTATGGCAATGCGGGCGTCATCGTCGTCAAGGAGTCGCCAAAGTGCGTCAACCAGCAGGCACACTACACCGGCGCTTTCTATGCAAACCGGTCCGGCTTATCTGTGACGGGCTGGGGGCTCACGCCCACGGAAATCGTCCCCGAGCGGTTCCGCGAATGCTGGGCGACCTGGAGCATCGTCTATGAGGACGGCGATGATGGGATACAGCTTGCACTCAAACAATTCGACCGCGCCCGCTATCCGGTATTCCCGGCGCGCGACCTGTTCATTCTCTCAAACACCTGGGGACCGGCGAACCCGATGGGCGGGCAGTTCGCCGAGGAAGATTTTGTTCTCAAAGAAGTTCCGATACTGGCCAATCTCGGTGTGGATGTAATGCTGATTGCCGACGGCTATCAGAAGAGCGGCGGCGGACCAGGAGCGAACGGATTTCTTCCGAAATACAGAAACGGCTGGAAGGATATCAAGGCTGCTGTGGACAAAGCCGGCCTCCGATTCGGCTTGTGGATCGCCATTCGCAACGCAAGCGTTGCCGAATTGAATCAGAATTTGGACCAGCTCGGATTCATCTCATGGATGGCGGACTTTGAGCACCTCGAAACGCGCGCCGATTACGAGCAACGCATCGAAATGCTTCGAGAAGTGATGAAACACGCGTGGATGAAAACACAGTTCACGCTTTGCCCCGAGTATGACGATCCCCGGTACGGTTGGTATTTCGCCAGGGAATACGGGAGTATCTTTTTCCAGAATATCCAGGAGGGCGCGCCGGCCCACCTGACGATGGTGCCGTTTCAAGTCCTGCGCCAGCATTGGTTGATGGCGAAATATTTCCCGGCGGACAAGCTCCAGGTCATGTTGCAAAATCCCAAGCGCACGCGAAAGGATTTGAGCGATGCCTGGGAGCACAGTCACGCCTATTGCTTCGCCATGGGCCTGCCATTTGTCCCGTGCTTCTTCCAAAGCGCGCAATTCCTCGACCAGGACGGACGCAACGAATTGCGCGACCTCATTAAAGTCTATAAAGGCTGCCGCGAGGATATCTTCACGAGCCTGACGTTTCCCATTGGCGATTCGCCCGACAATGCAAGTTGGACCGGCTTCCAGATGGTGAGCCAGCAGCGAAATGGCGGGCACCTGCTGCTCTTCCGCGAATTGCACAACTCCCAGCCCAGCCATGCTATCCAGTTGAAATTCCTCGCGGGCAAAACCATCGCCTTGCAGGACTTGGAGCACGGCGAAAAACGGGAGGTGCGCGTGCCTGCCGATGGATGCGTCGCATTTGAAATCAATCAGCCGGCCGGATATCGGCTTTACCGCTACACCATTCAACCATGAAGCTCGTCTCACAGTTAGTCGGAATCTGCAAGTAATTGGGGCACGAATATGCCGGATATATGAAAGGAATAACACCTATGAAAACTGCCTTCGGGCTCATCGCCGTCCTGCTGCTGGCGTCACCGTGCGCGGTACACGCGGCGGACAAGGAATTCACCGAAACGATTCAACTCCCTGTGTCTCACGGCACTGATTGGATTGGCAAAAACACAACCGTCAAGGATACGAAGTGGTGGCTTGACTGGGACTGGAAGCTCACCGACGAGCAATGGCGTCAGGCGGTGAAAGAAAAGGGCGAAGGCGAGCGGTTGGACGCGAAGTTCGATCTCTGGCTGCCTGAGGGCGTGGATGTGGTGAAAGGGATCGTGGTCATATCCGGTTGGGGTAGCGGGAACCAGCTGTTTCTGCGTCCAGACCTGCGGGCGCTGGGGCGTGAATTGCACCTGGCATTGTTCAAGTTCAATGGTAAGCCAGTGGACCACGGTTTCCGGCCGTGCAGTCTTCTTTATGAACGGTTACAGGCATTCGGAGAGAAATCAGGGCATCCCGAGCTCGCAAACGCGCCGCTGTTTCTGTACGGCCACTCGAATGGCACAGGCTTTTCCGCGTTGTTCGCGGGGAGGGAAGCGCCCCGCGTGTGGGGTTGGGTATCCATGCGGCCCGGGTACACCTACCAGGTTTACCAACCCAGGGCGGCGCAGGTGCCGGGCCTGGTGATCTTCGGAGAGGACGACGAGTTCTTCGCGCGCCCATCGCAAAAGGAAAACCTCGCCATCATCCCAACCGGGCGGAAGAAACTGGACGCGCAGTGGAACGTGCTCGTGGAACCCAAGGGCGGCCATTTCCCATGTGAGAGGACCTGGCCGCTGGTCTACTCCTTCCTGCGGCACACGTTCAACGCCCGGGTGCCCGTCGATGCCGACCCGTGCAAGGGGCCGGTGAAACTCAACACGCTCGCGACTGAAAGCGGCTATCTCGGGCAAAACTGGGACCTGGCCAAGGGCGACGGACAGGTTCTCCCCATCGCGCCTTGCGCCCAATTTAATGGCGACAAGACCGTCGCCTCATGGCTCGTCAATGCCGCCTACGCCGCCGACTGGCAGGCTTTCCAGCGGGAAATCCCTCCACCCAGCGATAAACCTAAAACTCCCGCCAAACCAGCCGGTTCGCCTGGCCCGGCCTCCTCAACCAAAAGAAACTCCAACTTGTGACCTTCGCCCAGAATGGGAAGGCGGCGCTCAACGCAGCTTCAGCTTACGCCGCAGAGCCCGCTCCATCTGGAACCGTCCGCCGAATCCGCATGCATCCGCAACAGCCTGCGCGCCGAGTTTCCCGGAAGCCAACAATTCCTTTGCCCGTGCAACCCGGTGCGTCTGGATGTATTCCTTGGGCGAACACCCGACGTCCTCGTTGAACAAACGGTAGAAGGTGCTTCGTGGGAGGTTGACGCGGTTGACCGCATCGGAAGCATTGACGCCGGATGCGAGGTTTTCATGAATGAAATTGACGGCCTCAACGATGGCGGGATGCCTGGCAGCGAAGGTATCTGAAGATTTCCGCGCCACCACGCGCAGATTGGGCAGGGAGATGCGTCCGCCATTCATGACTTCACCGGCGATCAGCCGATCGAGCCATTGCGCGGCCACGTAGCCGATCCGGTCCAGGCACGCATCGATGCTGCTGAGCGGCGGATCGCTCGCCTCACAAACGGCGGCACGATTCGGAGCGCTTACCACGGCCACATCTCTGGGGATCTGGAGGCCGAGTTTTCCGCATGTCAGGATGAGGTCGTTTCCAAGATGGTCTTCGGTCCAAAACAGTCCGGTCTGCGGCTTGAGGCGCCGGAGCCATTCTTCAAGATGTTTGAGATCGGCCTGCGTCAACTGCTGGGGACTTGAGATGTCGCTCCGGTGAGGGTGAATCACATGGACCGGACAAGCAAACCCTTGTTCCTCCAGCGCTTGCACAAAGCCGTTGGTGCGCCCCCGGATGTATGCCCCGCCGGGACAGGCCACGCACCCGAAATGGCGAAAACCGCGCTGGAGCAAATGCTCCGCCGCGAGGCGTCCAACCGCGTTGCTGTCGCTGCAAACGGTGGGCACCTTTGGATCTTCGAGCCAGGTGGAGACGTTCACCATGGGGATCCGGATTTTTCTGGCGGCACGCGCCATTTCCATGTTCACCAACCGCACCACAGCGCCGTGGCACTGAACTTTCGAAAGGAAGCGAATCGCATCGACCGTCGCTTCGGCGGCGAAAACGTAGCGCCATGCACCGTGTTCCTCTGCATATCGCATCAGGCCGGCGATGATTCCATCGTCCGGTTCGGATGCGATTGGCATTCCGATGAGGGCAATACGCAAAGGGAGGCGGAAACGCATGTTATGGGCAGTTTATCACATCCCGACGCCCGATCACAAGAGACTCTGCGCTGTCGGGTTCGAAAGGGATACGATCCGCCGCAAGGTGTACAGAGGGAGGATAGCTCCCCTCCGATGAGCGTTTTAGTTTTCAGAGATCTTGAGCCGCCGCGGCCCCTAAACCGCGGCGGCTCGATTGATTGCGCGCCTCCCCTGGCGGCCCCCACCGCCAAACGCGCAATCTCCCCCAAATCGACTATGCCTTCACCCCGATGTTTCCCTTCCGGCGGATTCGCAGCAGGCCGAGTGCGCCGGCCAGGAGCAGGCCAAGCGTGCCGGGTTCCGGGACGGCTTCGGGCGCGGCGGGGTCGATGGAGGACTGCGCCGCCGCGGCGAGCGTCGCGGTGTTCGCGGCGCCGCCCAGGATATCCGCATTCAAATGCGCCGCGGCTGTCTGAGCCGGCGCGGCCATGCCGCCGAACGTCCCTCCGATCGCCAGCGCGGACAGGTTCAGCACGGTGCGGGTTCCGCCAGTGTTGGCGGCAAGAGCCACGGTCGCGCCGGTGTAAACGTTGAGCGCTCCAATCGAACCGGACTGCGTGAGCGTGACCTGGCCCGCTCCGGCGCTCAGTCCGCTCATGCCGATGGAGCCGGTGAGGATCAGCGTGCCCGAGCCGCTCTTGACCAGGTTCACGCTTCCAGCGCCGTTGAGGATGTTGCCCGCATAGGCCGAGGAGCCGCTCACCGCTGTTGTTAGCGTGGCCGTGCCGCTGACGGTGTTTGTGACCGTGCCGCCTGCACCTCCGAGAGCCCCGAGACTCGTGCTGTTCCCATTGAGGTCCACCGCGCCGCCGTTGACCGTGAGTCCGCCGGTCCCCAGCGCGTTTGCGTTGCCGAGCTGCAACGAACCGCTGCTGACGATGGTGCCGCCGGAATACGAATTACTGCCTGCAACCAGCAGGGTGCCGGCTCCGGTCTTTGCAAGAGTTTGGCCACTGCCGGAGACGATTCCGGCAATCGTTCCGGAACCGGCGGTCGAGTTGACGATGTGGGCGTTGCCACCGGCCAGGGTGATCGGCCCATAAACCGTTCCCAC
>Ga0316222_1000353_pt1 | contig 72668 bp, 63 predicted proteins | sample TBH18011metaG_FD_206008 | JGI IMG/M metagenome (GOLD analysis project Ga0316222, IMG submission 206008) | Freshwater microbial communities from Trout Bog Lake, Wisconsin, USA - TBH18011 | ecosystem: Environmental > Aquatic > Freshwater > Lake > Hypolimnion/Profundal zone | place: USA: Wisconsin... | reverse complement strand
ATAATTCCTCCATCGATGTCAGCACCGAAGCCGTGTCACCGCGCAACGCGGCTTGTTCGATGGCAGCGCCGATGTCGGTGATGCCCTGGAACCCGAACATGCCGCCAGCGCCGCTCATGCGGTGGCCAAGCGATATGACTGTCGCGAGGTCGTCGCCATCGAAGGCCTCGCGCATAATGATGGAGTTCTGGCGTGTGTTCCGCAGAAATAACGGCGCGCGCTCGGCAATTCTGCGATCCGTGGCGGTTGTGGCCGTCGGTGTCCGAACCGGTGCCGGCTGCACCGGTCCGGTCGAGGCCAATTCTTTGATCGCGCGCAACAGCACCTCCTGCTTGATCGGTTTCGTCAAATACGCAGTGCAACCCGCCGCCAGACACATCTCCCGATCGCCTTTCAAGGCGGATGCGGTCAGCGCGACGATCGGGGTCGGTGGCCGGTTGTTCGCATGCTCCCAGGCCCTGATCCGTCGTGTCGCGGTCAGGCCGTCCACGACCGGCATCTGACGGTCCATCAGCACCAGATCATACCGGCCGGCGCGGAACATATCGTACGCGATCGCACCATTCTCGGCAATCTCCAGCCGATAGGGTGTGTCTTCCAGGTAAGCGATGGTGATGATTCTGTTGTCGGGAGAATCCTCGGCCAGCAGAATGCGCAGAGCTGGCAATGGGGTTTGCGGACCCGCATCGACCGGGTCGGCGGCCTGACCGGGCGCCTCGGTCCACAATTCGAACGGCAGGGCAAACGAAAATATGCTGCCCTGATCGATTGTGCTTTCCACCCAAATATGACCGCCCAACAATTGGACAAGACTTTTGGAAATTGTCAGGCCAAGGCCCGAACCGCCGAACCGTCGTGTCGTCGAGGAATCGGCCTGGGTAAATCGTTCGAAAATCCGCGCGAGTTTCTCGGTGGAAATGCCGATGCCGGTGTCGGTGACGGTGAAGCGCAGTGCATCCGGTATGCCGGATTCATGATCAAGAATAATGCGCAATGACACCTTGCCGAATTCGGTGAACTTGATGGCGTTACCGAGCAAATTCAGCAGCACCTGCCGCAACCTGTTCGGGTCGCCGATCAGGTCGGCGGGGACATCCGGCGCGATCTCACAGACCAGGATCAGGTCTTTTTCCTGCGCGCGCAGGGCGACCATCTCCATGACCTTTTCAACCAGGTCGGTCAGTGAGAAGCCGGTGCGTTCCAGTTCCAACTGAGACGCTTCCACTTTGGAAAGATCGAGAATATCGTTAATCAGATTCAACAGATTATCGCCCGCCCGGCGGAATATCTGCACGTACTTGTCCTGCTCCGGGGTCAAAATCGTCTTCGCCAACAGGTCGGCGATGCCGATAATGGCGTTCATCGGGGTGCGGATTTCGTGACTCATGCTGGCCAGGAAATCCGATTTGGTCCGGCTGGCGCTTTCGGCGAGGGCTTTGGCCTGCTTCAACTCCATCTCGACCAGCTTACGCTCCGTCACGTCACGCGCGGCGGCAAAAACGCCCTGCAAATTGCGGCCCCGGTCATAGAACGTCGTCGCGTTGTAGGACACAAGGGTCTTGGTTCCGTCGCGGGCCCGGGCGGTCAATTCGTAATCAGTGACTTTTTTCTCCCGCAGCACCAGCTTGATGCCGGCCTCGGCCCGTTCCGGATCGGTAAAAAAATCCTTGAACGGGGCGCCGATCAGTTCGTCGCGTGTGCAGCCGGTTAAGGCTTCCATCTGCCGGTTCACATCGCTGATGATGCCGTATGGATCGGTCGTCATCAGCGCATCGATGTTCGATTCGATCAAAGACCGTGTATAGAATTGCTGGTCCCGTAACCGTTGGTCCAACTTCCTTTGTTCGGCTTCCACCAGCTTGCGGGCGGTATTGTCCGTGCCGATCAGCAGATATCCGATAATGACGTCGTGCGCATCGCGCAGCGCCGTCACGGACACCACCGCCGGGAACGTCGTGCCATCCTTACGGATATAGGTCAGCTCATAGATGTCCTCGATCCCGCGCGATGCCTTGAACACCAGCGCCTCGAACCCCGGGGTGATCGTCGTCCCGAGTTCCGCGCTGAGCTCCCTCGCTCGGGCAATGACCTCTTGTGGGTCGGAGATATCGGCCGGGGTGATCTTGTTCATCACCTCCGCGGCCGTGTAGCCGAGCATGCGTTCGGCGCCGACGTTGAAGATCTGGATGACGCCTTTGGCGTCGGTGGCAATGCTGGAAAAGTTGGCGCTGTTGAAAATCGCCCGTTGCAGGGCGCCGGCCTTGACCAGCGCCTCCTCGGCGATTTTGCGGGCGGTGTTGTCGGTGCCGATCAACACATAGCCGATGATGACGTCGCGGGCGTCGCGCAGCGCTGTCACCGACACCACGGCAGGGAACCGGCTGCCATCCTTACGGATATAGGTCAGCTCATAGATGTCCTCGATCCCGCGCGACGCCTTGAACACCAGCGCCTCGAATCCCGGTGTGATCATGGTTCCGAGTTCGGTGCTCAGTTGCGTGGCGCGGGCGATGACCTCTTGCGGGTCCGAAATGTCGGCCGGGGTGATTTTGTTGATCACCTCGGCAGCGGCATACCCGAGCATTCGTTCGGCGCCGACATTGAAGATCTGGATGACGCCTTTGGCGTCGGTGGCGATGCTTGAAAAATTGGCGCTGTTGAAATTCGCGTGTTGCAAGGCCCCGGCTTTGACCAGTGCCTCTTCGGCTTGTTGGGTTTGCGTGGCGGATGGTGTGGTGCCGATCGCCGAATCCACAGTAACCCCCGCCCGAGCCGCCCCAACCTCGGTGCCGCGACGCCGTTCGGTTGCTGGCGCGGAAACGGTTTCGGGCGGTGCAAATGTCATATCGTTGTCCCAACTCAATAGCCGGCGGCCACGTGGCGGACGCTGCTTTCATGCGTAGGCGACAACGGGCGCCGATGGGTAGGTTCGGAAACTACCTAGAGACGAAATTTCAGCGGATCGCGTCCGATCGGCTGAAGCCGAGCATCAGATACCGGAATGAAGCGCCGACACCGGCCGGTTGGATACACCGACGGTCAGGTAGATCGCCGTCGGCAAGCTGTCGAGTTGACCGAGGCTGTCGGCGAGATCGGCGAACGTGGCGCCCTGCGCCAGACTGAAGGAAATCGCGTTGGCCGCGAACAGGGCCGCCACATGGTTGGCCTGTATTTCGGAAACCCGGGTGTTGATCATGTCTGTTCTCCCTGATGGTGCCTGGAACGCGGGCGCTTACCGCGCACCGTGATGGGTGCTTTGCCGGGCCTTGGGAAACCGTCCAATGGCCCGCCGACGAACCATACAAGACGGAATATTCCGTGGAAGTGTCGGAAAATACCTAGGCGACGCGGGAGTGGGACGCGCCGGAGAAACAATTTTTTTAGTGGATGGCCCGCCCAAAGCCGGGAGGCGTGCCACGGCGGATGGCTTATACCAACGGGCCTGAGTGACGACTCCTCGCCGTCATGGCGGGCGGAAGGCAGGTCACCCACGTCTTGCTGTGGAGAGCCAGGAAAGGCGTGGATGGCAGGCCTTCGCCTGCCATGACGTATATGGGCCGACCGGTCGAAACTCAGGGCCGCTGGTATCTGTGGCGGCGCGGAATACGGTCGAAGTTACGCTTCGCGGCAGGCGCGCCCACCATCGTCTTGGATGGCGGGCGGCTTATCCAAACGGTCGTTCAGGCGGTTTATTACCAGACCACCCGGATACCGCCGGTCAGGTTCTGGTAGGTGGTGGCATTGCCGAGCTCGGCCTGATACGTGGCGAACAGGCTGACAGACGGGCTCACGACCATACTGAAGCCGCCGCCGAGGCGAGCGGCGTCGCGTGCGATCGGCGCGCTGGCGACCGAGAACAGGGTCGATGGCGCGAGTTGGAACGCCGCCTTGGTGTTGGCGCTGACCGTGCCGTATTCGTGCTCCCAACCCGCCAGCGCATAGACATAGACCGGCATCGTCGGGGTGACGCTGAACTGGCGTCCGACCCGCACACTGGCCAGACCTTGGGTGCTGGTCAGGGACTGGCCGCCGATCTGCTGGGCGAACGAACCGCCCGTCCGTTCGGTGATCGGGCCGGAGGCAAGGCTCATGATGCTCAGCCCCACCGCCGGTTCGATCTGCCAGTCGTCCAGCGACAGGTGCAAGCCGCCGTGCACCTGGCCGCCGCCGCCGTTCTGGCTGCCGTCGCCCGAGGACGAACCGCCGAGGACGCTCAGGTTGCGGTGCGTCTCGTGATCGACGTGCGAGTAGGCGAGCTGCGCATCGCCGAAGAAGATGCCGGATTGCGATCCGCCATAGGCCGCGAACTGAGTGGCGTTGCCATTGTCCCTGGCGCCGCCGTCGGTGGTTTGCAGGCTGCCGCCGCCGACCGCGAGGCCGGCGACCATGCCGGGTGCCACAGGCATGTCGATGCCGGCCATCGCGGCGCCGAGTGTCGTTTGATGACCAGGGGTGCCACCGGCGGATCCGATATTGGTGAACTGGCCGACGCCGCTCATCCAAATGGTGGATCCGTTGGGTCCGGGGGTGGTCGGGGTCACCGCGATGTTGGCGCGACGGGCCGCGATCTGATCGGTCACGGTATCAGCCATCGCGTACCAGCTTTGCCGCGCCGCCAACAGGCTGTCGCCGTAGATGGCCGGCGAGAGCTGCTGCAAGGCCGGGGCGATCGATGAACCGGCCGTTGCATAGAGCGGGTAGAACAGGCCGGCGAGGTTGCTGTTCATATTCAGGCCGGCAGCCGGGCGGATCGCGTCAAGTGCTCCGCCGACGGCTGCCTGGGTCGGGGTCTCGGACAAACCGGCCGCCGCCAGATTGCCGTAAGCGGCGGGGGTGACGGCCAGCGACACCGTGGTTGGGGCGTAGACGGCATCGAACCGGGTGCCCGCGAGCAGTCCCGATGCCGGCTGGGCGAGGGAGGCGAAGCTGCCGGATATGCCGCCCTGTGCCGTCACGACAATGAACTCTTGTCCGATCGGCGGCGTGTAGAGGTTGGTGGCCGATCCGGTGATGCCACGCAGCAGCGGCTGTAACACCCCGGCGGCGGTGTATGTGTTGCCGGCGCCTCTGACGATCACACGGCTGAAGTTGCCGGCTCCGGTTGCGGTTCCCGTCCCGTCAATGTCGAATTCAGATGTGGCCGAACCGGTCAGGGTCACCGGGGCGTTGAAGGTTAGCGTGCCGGGGCTGTTGCCCGGGGCCAGCTTGCCGTTGACGGTAGTCGGCGCATTGACGGTGCCGGTCCCGCGCAGTTCGCCGGCAACCGTCAGGACGGGGCTGTTCAGCGTGCCGTTGTCACTGAGGAAGCCGCCGGACCCGATCGTGATCGTGCCGGTGGCGGTCAGAGTCCCGGTGTTACTGCCGGTACCGTTGAACGTCAGCGTCGGGCTGTTGATTATGCCGCTATTGGACAGGGACGCGCCGGCGCCGAACGTGATGCCACCGGTGGCGGTCATGCTGCCGGTGTTGGCACCGGTGCCGTTGAACACCAGGTTGGAGAGCATCAGAGAGCCGCTGTTGGCGAACCCGACGCCGGCATTCACCGTCAGACCATTCGGCAGGTTCAACGTGCCGTTGAAGGTTTCGTTGCCACTGCTGACCAGAAGCCCGCCGGTGCCGGTGATGGCGCCGGTGAAGGTGCCGGCCGCGGCGGTCAGGGTCAGGTTCTCGGCCCCGAGGTTCAGTTGCCCGTTGCCTGACAGCGTGGCGACCGAAGCTCCGGATGTCGTCGCCGAGATGTCGAAGATGCCGTTGTCGATCACGCCGGAGGTGGAAGCGATGCTGCCCGTTCCGTGCAGTGCCAGGATGGCGTTGGCCGCGATCGTGGTGGCGCCGGTGTAGCTGTTGCTGGCTGTCAGGGTCTCGGTGCCGGCCGAAACGGTCAACCCGCCGCTGCCGCCGATACCGCCGGCGAATGTGCCGATGGCGTTGGTGAGCGTCAGCGTCTTGCTGCCGAGGGCAACCGTCCCGTTGCCCGAAAGCGAGGCGACCGATGTCCCGGACGTGGTCGCCGCGATATTCAACGTGCCGTTGGTGGCGACGCCGGAGGAGGCGGAGACACTGCCGCCGGTGCCGATGGTCAGGGTGGCGCCGGACGCGACCGTGGTGGCACCCGTGTAGGTATTCACACCCGACAGGGTCTGGTTGCCGCCGGATACCGTGAACCCGCCATTGGTGCCGGCGATGGTTCCAGCAAAGGTGCCGGAGGCGGCTGTCGCCGTCAGTGTGTTGGCGCCAAGGGCGACCGTGCCCGACCCGGTCAACGTGGCGATGGAGGCTCCCGATGTCGTGGCCGAGATGTCGAACGTGCCGTTATCCGTCACGCCGGAGGCGGCGGCGACGCTGCCGCTGCCGGTGAGCGTCAGGCTGGCGCCGGTGTTGATCGTGGTGGCGCCGGTAAAACTGTTGACGCCGGCCAGGGTCTGCGTGCCGCCGGAGACCGTCAGTCCGCCGGAGCCCGAGATCACGCCGGCAAACGAGCCCGCACCATTGGTGATGGTCAGTTGGTTGGCATTGAGCAGAACGGCGGTGGTGTTGCCCGCCTCGTCGGTCAGGGCCTGGATCGCATTGTTGACGTTAAGCGCCAGGGTGGCGGTGGCACCGCCACCGACGCGGCCAAGATCAACCCGGCTGCTGCTCGCCACTGTGTCGACCGCGGCCAGGGTCAGGGTGCCGGCCTCGATCGTTGTAGTCCCGGTGTAGGTCTGCGCCTGCGTCAGGGTGACGTTGCCGCCGTTGGCGCCGGTGCTGTCATCCTTGACCAGGGAGCCGGCCATCGACGGGCCGGTGCCCATTTCCAGGCCGTCGCTGATGATACCGGCATAGGTTCCGCTGGCGGTCTGGTCGAATTGCACCAGGCCGCCGGCGTTGGTGATGTTGGGATTGATAGCGGGCAGGTTAGCGGTGGTGATGTCGAGGATCGAGCCGGTCTCGACCACGGTGCCACCCGAATAGGTGTTGGCGATGCCGGTGACCTGCAGGCTGCCGCCGATCAGGTGAAGCTCGCCGGTGCCCGAGATGGTGTTGGCCAGGATGCCGCCGCCGTTTTGCGCGACCTGCAATTGGCTGGTGCCGTTCAGCACCACGGCGATGCCGGTGTTGGCGAAGGCGTTGGCGGCGACGCGAAGCTGCGCGCTGTTGTTCATCACCACGGAACTGCCCGACACCAACCCGAGGGCGCCTTTGCTGCCAGCGCTGAAATCGACCAGGCCGGATCCGTTCAACGTCAGCGCACCGGCAACCGCCACTCCGGTTTCAGTCAGAGTGGCATTAATGGTCGAAGAGAGATTGTTGGTGGTGTCGCCCAGGGTGAGCGCGGCGCCGTTGCTGAGCTTGATGGCGCTGTTGTTGCCCACCGTGTTCAGCGTGCTGAGCGCGTTGTTCGCGGTGATCGCAAGGGTTGCCGGAGCCGGCTTGGTTTTGACGTTGGACATCCAGATGCCCGATACGTCGCCTGCGAAGACATTGGCGGCCGACAATGTCACGGTGCCGGAGTCGATGCTGACAAGGCCGCTGACATTGGCCGCGGCGCCGATCGCCACCGCGCCCGAACCCGCGAAGGTCAGGCCGGCGGACCCGGTGATGCTCGATGAAATGGTCGGGTTGGTGCCGCTCAGCCAGATGACGCCCTGACTGTTGCCGAATGCCAGTGTGCCGCCGTTGATGGCGCTGCCGGTCGCCAGGATCAGGCCGGCGGGGGCGGTGCCGTTGCCGATGGTCAGCGTATTGCTGCCCAGGGTGATGGCCTTGCCTTCGGTGTTCAGCGCGTAGGCGGCGATATTGCCGGTCGCGGTGGTTGCCGCCGCCAACGCGACGACGCTGGAACCGGTGCCGGAGGTCAGGGTCGTGGCGTTATAGGTCGCTTTGACATAGCCGTTGGCGCCGTAGGTGACGAAATCATAGGGGCCGGCGCCCTTCGTGTTGATGCCGTTATTGGTGACGATCCAGGCCGGCCCGATGGTATTGACCAGCGACGCGGCGGCGGTTCCCGAGAATACTTTTTCGGTGCCGCCGAGGGTCGAGGACGATGTCGGATACAGGATCAGCGTGTCATTGGCGGTACGATTGATGCCGTTGGTGAATGTCACGCTCTCACCCGCCGTACCGCCCTGCAACTGGAGGACGGCGGTGGCGGATATCGTTAGATTGTTGAAGGTAATGGCGCCGGCCGTCGTGGTGTTGCTGTTCAGGACGAGCAGGGTGCGCTGGACGTCGGTCAGGGTGCCCCAGCTTGTATTGAAGCCATTGACGTCGATGCTGCTGCCGCCACCCAGGAACATGTTGCGTTCCGGGGCCGCGAACGACGCGCCGGCCTGCAGGATGCCGCCGTTGAGCTCGATCTGGCCGATCGATGCCGCCACGCCGCTGGTGTTGCCCAGGGCGGCGTCGCTCATGACCTCCACCGTCGGGGCGCCGTTGTTGCCGATAATCAGGTTCCCGTAGAACAGCGGGCTGGGGGTCGAAAGGATCAGCTTGCCGTTGTTGGCGGTGCTGTTGTCGTCGATCGTCAGATCGGACACGCCGGTGGCATTGCCGATCCCGACGCCGGCCGTGCCCAATGAGACGAGCTGGCCGGTCAGGGTGACCGTGTTGCCGTTGACGTTGATCGTCGCGACCTCTCCGTCCACCGCGATCGGACGGTTGGTGGCGAACGTGCCGCCGGTCGTCGTGCCGATCGTCAGTGTTCCGTTACCCTCGGTCAGGCTGTTGAAAACGATGCCGTTCGCGGCCTGGACACTCGACAGCAACGCGTTCGGATTGATCGTGTAACTCACCGGAGTGGCCGCGCCGACGGAGGCGTCGCTCTGCGCGATCAGGTTGCCGGCGAGGATGGAGGTGCCGCCGGTATAGGTATTGGTGCCCTGTAGCGTGACGGAGAATTTGTTGTCGTTACCGAGCTCCATGATGAAGCCGACGTTGGGTGTGCCGACGTTGATCGGGTTGGCGACGGTGCCGAGGTTGACGTAGGGGATGCCGGTAAAGGTCCCGTTGCCGTCCATGGCGCCTGTGGCCAGGGTGGCATTGCTGATGCCGCCGGCATTGACGATGTTTTGCTCCAGGATGAAGCCCGGCAATTGCGCAACCGTGACGGTACCCGCGACGTTGGGGATCGTCGTGGTGTTGGCGGGGTTGAGGTTCCACGCGGTCGCCAGGGCGATGTCGCCGGTTGACAGGTAGGGCAGGCCCAATCCGCTATTGGCGCCGCGATAGGCGGCGGCTTCCAGAAAGTCCGTATAGGCACCCGTCATTTTGTCGAGGCCAGGAGTCGCTGCGCCCACCGCGCCGGTGATGTTGGCGGCGGTCGGGAACAGAATGGCGCTTTTGTTCTTCAGGATGCTGTATTCAAGCCCGCGATAGGCGTCGGGGATCAGCGTGGTCAGACTGGTGGGGATCGGTGCGCCGGTTGTCGTATTGACGGTTTGCGGCACCCCGTTCTGTAGCGGCAGCAGCAGATTTTGCGCTGCCATGGCGGCGTAGAACTGCGCCATGGTCATATTGGAATAATTGGCAATCACGTTGACGAAGACGGTCGGGTTCGAGGCGCCGTAGATCGAGTCGGACAATGCCGTGAAGGTGTGATGCCCGTCGGTCACGTAAAGCTGGCCGCCCGGTCCGATCACCACTGGCTCGACATACCCGAGCAGGTAGGGTTGCAGTTGGGCCGGAGACAGCAGATCGAAGCCGGCGGCTTTCTTGTTGACCTCGGCAAAGCCTTCATCGATCTGGGTCGGTTTGAGGCTGTTGACGTTGACGGAATACAGCGCGAACGGGCCGGGAACGATGGCCGCCGCGGTGGCATTATTATAGGCCTGGAAGGCACTGATCGGTAGCTGACCGGCCAGGGAGAAGCCGTTCGGTACCGCGACCAGGGCGGTGGTCGATACCAGGGCCGCGAGGAAGGAGCGTTTGAACGAGAGTTTCGAGACGCGCATGTCTGGCGTCTTCGATCGATATGTGTTCACCCGGCCGACTCCTCGTATTGATAACAAGCCGGGGTTCTGGCGGAGGCGGCGTGATTTGTTTGTTACCAAATTATGATAATACGAAATGCGTTAAGATATTTCGTTTGAAAATCCGATACGGGGACTGGATCTAACGCAGAGAGCCGGTCGATCGGCTGTGGCCACGGCACTCTGCGCGGCCACTCGACGTCTCTCCAGGTTGATGGCTCGGTGGTATCCTGGTTGGTTGGGCGGTCTTATCAACCCCGCCCAAATCCGGTGTCAGTCAAAGCCCAAAAAGCCCTCGGCGGCGCTGATCGCCGGAGCGACCATCAGCGCGCCGATATTCGGAACCGGCCGTGCCGTGCGCGCATCCCCGGCCAACAGTGCCTCCAGTTCTGCGGCCACGCGCAGGACCAGGGCATCGCCACCGCGGGGGCCAACGATCTGCAAGCCGAACGGCATCCCGTTCCTGTCCACGCCGACCGGCAACGAAATCGCCGGATGTCCGACGACGGTGACCGCGTAGGCCATCGCCAGCCAATGGAAGTAGGTCCGGGTGGGCTGTCCGTCGATCCGCGCCGGATACAGTTCCCGCCACGAGCGGGGACTGATCGTGATCGATGGCGTCAGAATGACGTCATATTTTTGGAAGAACGACTGCCATCGCCCGTACAATGACGTCTGCAAAGACAACGCGCGGGCGATATCCTCGGCATTGTATCGCAAACCCTCCTCGATATTCGCTCTGACATTCGGTCCGAGCAGGTCCGGTGTGGCTCGCAATTTATCGAGATGGGCACCGACGAAATACACCGCGCGCAGCACCTCGAACGCCTCATCCGTGCCCGTGCAATCCGGCGTTGCTTCGTCTGCCCGGGCGAAGACATGCCGGAACAGACCGGTTTTATCCGCGAACACCGATGCAATGTGCTGTTCGGTCGGGGCAAAGCCGAAATCGGGAGTCAGCGCCACCCTCAACCCGGACAGGTCGATCCGGGCCGGCGGGTAGAAATCGCCGGCTCGACGCACCGTTGCGCCATGCACCGTCGCCGCCAGCGGATCGGACGCGTCGTCGCCGGTCATGGCGCCTAACAATAAACACGTATCCGCGACAGTGCGGGCCATCGGGCCGACCACGGGAAGCCCGCTCCAGCCGTGCGGGCGGCGTTCGGTTGGCACCACCCCGGGGCTCGGCCGGAAACCGACGATGCCGCAGAACGCCGCCGGATTGCGTAACGAACCGCCGGTGTCGGAGCCGGTGCAGAGCGGCACCATGCCCGTCGCCAGCGCCACCGCCGATCCGCCGGACGATCCGGCGCAGGACTTCGACCGATCGAACGGATTGACCGTTGCGCCGAACACCGCATTGCGGGTGTTGGCGCCCGCGCCGAACTCCGGCGTGTTGGTCTTGCCGACGACGATGGCCCCGGCCTGACGCACCGCGGCGACGACGCGCTCATCCGCCGGGGGAATGTTGTCCCGAAATAAGGGGCTGCCGAATGTCGTCAGCAGGCCTTCGGTCACCTCCAGGTCTTTGATGCCGATTGGCAGCCCGTGCAGCGCCTGAAGCGCGTCACCACGCATGGTGGCGGCGTCGGCGGCCCTGGCGGTGGCTCTGGCTCGTTCGAAGTCGCGGGCGACCATCGCGTTGACCGAATGATCCACGGCCTCGATCCGGCTGATGCAGCTTTCCAGCAAGTCCGAGGCGGACAATTGCTTTGCGCCGATCAGCCGCCTTGCCTCGACCGCCGTCAGTTCACAGGGTTCCACGCTCAATACCCCAGCGCGAGGCCGTCCTTGCGCGGGTCCGAGCCACCCACCAGGACGCCGCGATCATGGTCGATCCAGATCGCCTGACCGCCGCCATGCGGGCGTTCGGTCGGCTCGGGCACATGGCCCATCGCGGCCAGTTTCCGCACCAGATCGTCGGGCACGCCGCGTTCGACCTGCAATTTGCCGCCGTAGGGGAACAGGCGGAACAGATCGATCGATTGCTGGATGTCCAGACCGTATTCCAGCATGTTGGTCAGGAACCAGGACTGCCCGACCGGCTGATAGTGGCCGCCCATCACACCGAACGGCATCACCGCGCGGCCGTCCTTCATCACCATGCCCGGAATGATTGTGTGCATCGGCCGCTTGCCGCCGGCGATGCAGTTCGGATGCCCGCGCTCCAACCGGAAGCCGAAGCCCCGGTTCTGCAGCATCACGCCGGATTGGTGCGACAGAATGCCGCTGCCGAAATTCTCGAACAGGGAGTTAATGAAACTGCACGCGTTGCCGTCCTTATCCACGACGGTCAGATAGACTGTGTCCTTGTGCGGCGGCAGAATGGATTCGCCGGCCCGTGGCAGATCGCGCATCGCTTCCGTATCGCTGATCAGCGCGCGCATGGACGCCAGATAGTCCGGCGACAGCAGTTTCTTCACCGGAACATCGACCGCGCCGGGATCGGCCAGGAACGCATCCCGGTCGCGATAGGCCAGACGCGCCGCCTCGATATGCCGGTGCGCTCGGATCACCCCGGACGCCCCGTCCGGCGCCGACGGCATGTTGCCGAGGATACCCAGCATCATCAGTACCAGCAGGCCCTGGCCGTTCGGCGGGCATTGATAGACGTCGTAGCCCTTCCAGTTCAGTGTGATCGGATCGACGAATTCCGCGCCATGCAGCCCGTTGGCGAAATCTTCTTCCGTGTGCAGGCCGCCGCGCTCGCGCAACGTCTTCACCATGTCGGCGGCAACCGGACCCTCGTAGAAGGCCTTGGCGCCATGCCGGGAAATGGCCCGCAATGTCTCCGCCAGCGCCGGCTGATAGAACATGTCGCCGACGCTCGGGGCCTTGCCGTCCGGCAGGAAATGCGTGGACCCGCCCTTGCGTAGCTTGTCGACGCCGCGCGACCAGTCCCAGGACACCTTGGGATGCACCGGCCAGCCCTCTTCGGCCATGCGGATCGCCGGTTGCAGCAATTCGTCCAGCCCCTTGCGGCCGTGCGCCTTCAGCAGCGTTTCCCACGCGCTGATCGCGCCCGGGACGGTGACGGAGTGGGCGGACGTATTCTCCAAGGCGCGAATCTGCCGGCTTTCATACCAGTCGATATTGGCGGCGGCGGGCGCCCGGCCTGATCCGTTCAGCGCGTACACCTTGCCGGTGCCAGCCGGCGCGTAGAGGCAGAAACAGTCGCCGCCGATGCCGGTGGATTGCGGTTCGATCACGCATTGCACCGCCACGGCGGCCACGGCGGCGTCCAAAGCGTTGCCGCCGGCGCGCAGGACATCCAGCGCGGTCAGGGTCGCCGCTGGCATAGACGTTGCGGCCATGCCGTGAGTGGCATAGACCGGGCTGCGGCCGGGAAGCTGGTAATCGCGCATGGTGGTCCTCGGATCAGGAAACCGCGACACTATCCCGGGCGGACGGCTTGGCAAATGTTCGGGAGGAAAGAAATGCAACAGCAGATCGAATACGCCGACTTCGAGATCGTCGATATCCGCGTGGGGACCATCATCGATGCCCGTCCGTTCCCCGAGGCGCGCAAGCCGGCGATCAAGCTGACGATCGATTTCGGCCCCGAACTCGGCACGAAGAGCTCCAGCGCCCAACTGACAGTGCATTATAAGCCGGACCAGTTGATCGGGCGGCAGGTGTGCGCGGTGGTGAATTTCCCGCCGCGCCAGATCGGCACGTTCATGAGCGAGGTACTGACGCTGGGCATGCCCGACGAGGACGGCGCCGTTGTGCTGGTGCGGCCGGATCTGCGCGTGCCGAATGGCGGGCAGTTGTTTTAGGGCGCGCCGCGACGACCACAGGCGACCAGCGTCTCGACCTGTCTGGTCTCTTTCAGTAAGGGAACCGCGACAGCCTGTGGTATCGTTAGACCGCGTCGAAGCGCGAGAAATTGGTATGCGTGAGGGATCGGATGGCTATTGGCAAAGTCACAGATGATCGGGCACTGTTGCGCTTTCGCGAAGCACTCAACGGCGCCTACGGTAACGAAATCAATCGTGTCGTGCTGTTCGGCTCGCGTGCCCGTGGCGATGCGCGCGCGGACTCTGATTACGACGTCGCGGTGTTCCTCAACAATCCTGGCGAGCTTTGGGACGACCTGGGGATTCTCGCCAATATCACCACAACGGTGATGAACGACACTGGCGCTGTGATCTCCGCCAAGCCATTTCCCGCGCCGGCTTACTCTGCCCGTTCACCGCTCATGAATGAGATACGAGCGGAAGGTCTGGACTTTTGACACCGGAAGCCGCGCTGTTTCTTGCCAAGGCGCGCCTATGTTTGGCGGATGCGGTGTTGTACGAACCGCTTGTGCCCCGTATTGCAGGGCGAGAGGCCTACCTTGCAGCCTATCATGCCGCTGAAGCGCTGGTGGTTGAACGGAGCGGAAAAGCCGCCAAGACGCACAACGGACCGCGGGCCGAGTTTGCTCGACTCACCCGAAATGAGCCACGCATCGATCGATCCCTGGCAGCTTTCCCGGGGCAAGCCTACGAGTTGAAGTCTATCGCCGGCTATGGGACTGGGGCCGAGGCGAGTATCTCCGCGACGACCGCGCAGGCTTCTGTGGATACCGCGAATCGGTTCGTCGAATGCATCGCCGGGTTGATTGGGTCTGGCTGAGAGCTCCGAAGCGGTCCTCTTACGCCCGGATCAAATCCAGCAACGCCTCCTCGCTCAACCGTCCGGTCGTTTCCGTCCCCTCCAGCAGATCGTTGGCCAGATCCCGCTTGTCCCGGTGCAACCCGAGTATCTGCTGTTCAATACTGTCCTGCATGACCAGCCGGTAGATCGTCACCGGCCGTTCCTGCCCGATCCGGTGCGCCCGATCCGATGCCTGATCCTCCACCGCCGGGTTCCACCACGGATCCAGGTGCACCACGTAATCCGCCGCCGTCAGGTTCAGCCCGGTGCCGCCCGCCCGCAGGCTGATCAGGAACAAATCCGCCCCGCCGGCCTGGAACGATGCCACTCGCTTCTCGCGCTCATTCAGCGGCGTGCTGCCATCGAGGTATTCGTAGCGAATCCCCCGCAAATCCAGTGCCGCGCGCACCAGTTCCAGATGCCCGACGAACTGACTGAACACCAACGCCCGGTGCCGGTTGCGGATCAATTCCTCGGTCAACTCCATAAACGCCGCCAGTTTGCCGCTGGGGATGCCCGCCGCCGGGTCGATCAACGCCGGATTGCAGCAGGCCCGACGCAGCCGGGTAATCTCCGCCAGGATCTGAATTTTCCGCCGCCCTTCCGGCGCATCCAGCGCCGCGATCCGCTCCAGCGACCGCTGCCGCAACGCCTCGTAGAACGCCCGCTCCGCCTCGGGCATTTCGACATTCAGGGTCTGTTCGATACGCGGCGGCAACTCGCTCAACACCGTCGCCTTGGTCCGGCGCAGCAGGAACGGCCGGATCAATGACCGCAACGCCTGGCGCGCATGCGGGTCCTTGTCCTTCTCGATTGGCCGGGCAAACCGCTTCTGGAACCCTTCCCGAGATCCCAGCACGCCGGAATTCACAAAGCTGAACAGGCTCCACAGCTCATCCAGATAATTCTCAACCGGGGTGCCGGTCAGAGCCAGCCGGAACCCGGCCTGCAACGCCTGTACCGACTGCGCCCGTTTGGTTACGGCGTTCTTGATCGCCTGCGCCTCATCCAGCACGACCATGTTCCAGGTTCGCCCGGTCAGCGCCTCACCGGTCTGTTGCAGCAGCCCGTAGCTACACACCAGCACATCCCGAGGCCCCAACCCGGCGATCAGTTCCGCCCGGTCGCCGGACAGCCGGTGGGTACGCAGCGTGGGGGCAAACCGAGCGATTTCGGCTTCCCAGTTGGGACAGACGGAGGTGGGAGCGACGACCAGACACGGGCCTTCCTCGGCGCGGTCCAGCATGACGGCGATGGCCTGCACCGTCTTGCCCAACCCCATGTCGTCGGCCAGACATGCGCCGGCACCCCAGCGGGCCAGCCGGGACATCCAGACGAAACCTTCCACCTGGTAATCCCGCAACTCCGCCTGCAACGTGGTTGGCAACACCGGCGTCCAGCCCTCGGCCGCTCGGATGCGGGCAACGTGCTTTTTCCAGGCGGCGTCGGACTTGACCTCCCCGGCATCGTCCAGCACCGCGTCCAGCGCCGGGGCGCCCAGAGCATGCACGCGCCGGCCGGTTTTCGACGGCTCCGACACCGAGGCCAGCCGTTGCAACTGCGCCTGCAACTGCCGGGTCAGCGCAACGAAGCGACCGTCGCCCAATGGCACGAACCGGCCTTGCGCTTTGTCCAGCCGTTCGAGCAGGAAGCGCATCTCCAGCACCTGGTCTTCGTCCAGCGCAACGGTGCCCTGGATGTTGAACCAGTCGCGATCCTGCGCGACCTGTAGCTTCATGTTGCCGGCCGACACTGAACTGACGCGGATAGATCGGCCCTCCGGCCATTCGACAGATAGCGGGCCGGCGTAGGAACGCATTTCCAGCAGCAGTTCCAGGCAGCCGTCCAGGTCGTCGATGACCAGTTCGTGAACTTCGTCGCCGCCCCGGTCGCGCAATGTGGGGCAGGCGGCGATCAGCGCCGCGCGTTCCATGAGTTCACGGTGTGTGTCCCGGCTGGCGCGGACCTGTTGGCCGCCGACGACCGCCAGAACCGACCGGCCACCGAGGCCCGCGACATAGGCCGGGCCTTTATCGCCGAACGGGCGCACCAGCAGCGATAGTTTCAGGCCGTCCTCGTAAGGAACCAACTGCACGACCGGGGCCGGCTGCCCCTCGATTCCCGGCTGCTCGACCTCCGCCAGTTCCGCTCGAATTGGCAACGATGGGCTGTTCCGCCGCACCATGCCGACCACCTGCTCGCGCGCCGAGGCCGGAACCAGCAGCCCCAACGGAGTCAGGATGTCCTGCACCGGCATCAGTTTTTGCGGAAATTCGACCACGCGGTAACGGGTCGTGGTTTCGGGTTCGATGAAAATGGTCGGGTCCATCGCCCCGTGCGACAGCTTGATGCGGAAGCCTCCGGTTTCTTCGGTCACCACCAGTTCAACAGGATAAGAAACCAGTTCGATCGGCTGGGACCGGCGCCTGGCGTCGAACACCGCCGGATGTCCGACCAACGCGGGAATCGTACGATTGGTGTCGAATTCGTATTCGTCCTCCCCGTACCAGCCAGCCGTCTCCTTCCGGATTGTGCGCAGGGCAGCCCGGTCATGCGGCGTCAGGTAATCCAGCCGCGGGTCCTGTTCATGCAATCGTTTCATGGCCACGGCGCGTCCATCGGTCCAACCGTCGCGGCCCTTGGCGGATTGTTCCGCCACAGTCACCGTCTCGTTGTCCGGATCGACGAACCACACCAGGCGTTTGGCTTTGCGCGGCGCCTTCGCTGTGTCGCTGTCCTGGCCGTCGCCCAGGAACGCACCCAGACTCTCCAGCGCCCGTTCCCATGGTTGCAGGGTCTGGATGATCCGCGTGAACGCAACACCGCCGATCCCGGCCAGCCACGCCTTGTAAGGCTCCGGCTTTGCGGCGACCTGCGCCAGGATTTCGGCGTAGATGTGCCCGACCAGCGGCAACGTGTCCTTGAACTGTTCGAAACGTTGCTCCAGTTCGGCGCGATTGCCGCGGGATATGGTGGCATCGACAACGTGCGCCGCCAGGGCGATACAGGCGCCCGGCAATGGCGCCGGCGCGGCCCCGCTGTTCAATTTGCTAATCAGCGTCTTGGCTCGGACTTCAAGCCCCTGCACCAGCCAGAGCAATCCCTGGATAGCGGCGAAACCACCATCCGCGATCGCAACCTCGCACTCGGCGAGCGTGGCGTCGAGCCCGGTTTGGATTTCGCCGAACAGTGCCGCGTCGTTGGCGCCCAGCAAGGCCATCAGGAAGAACAGGCGGTGCTCGTGCTCCAGGAATATCTTGCGTTTGCCCAAACGCTTGCGGCGCAGCTTCAGCGCATCGCGATAGTGCTTCAGGGCGTCATCATTGCGCCCCTCCAGGAATGCGATTGTGCCTTCCAGCGACTGCTTCGCATCGCTCGCGGGATCGGTGATGGCCGCCGCGCTGGCACGAACTGCGTCCAATCGACGCGACAAAATATCGTAGCGCAGAATCACCGCCGTCAGATCGCCGGGACCCGCCTGTTCCTTTTGGCCGCGCGCCAGGGCGGCGATGGCCGGCATGTCCGCGCCGCCACGGCCGGAGGCGATAAAAGAGTTGAGTTTGGCGGTTATCAGCGGGGGCTGAATCACCGGGTCACGGCTGGCGATCCAATCAGCGCCCAGCGGCACGTCGCAAAAACTCGTGGCCAGATAGGCAAGTGTTCGATGTGATCCCAGTGTCTTGTTGCAGATCTCGCTGATTTTGGCGAATTCTTCGGCGTTGTTGGTATAGACGCAGAGTCTCAACAGACGCGCAACCGCGGCCGTGTCCGTTTCTACAGACGAATAGTAATAACGGCTGGCCTTCTGTGCCGGAAATAAACGAACAATCATGGCCGCCAGCATCGCGGCGTCATCGGACGCCGCCGCGTCCTTCGCCACCGGGTGCAGCAGCGCAGGCACGCAGGCGTGATCGGCGGTGAGCAGGCCAAGGCCACGCAATTCGTCAAGCACGGCCTGGACGAGTTGGGCTGTCCATGCGTTGCCATCGGCCGAACGGGATCCAGTTGCTTTAAGGCACTCGAAGAACTCGATCTTCGTCACCGGTGGATCGATCAGGCTTTTGAGGCGCATCACCAGCTTCGGGCCGGGGGCGAGCCGGGCATAGACTTCCCATAACGCGGCTTGTGAGCGGGGGGCGATTGCATTCATGACTCCATGAAACACCAAATGCTGCCGAGTCGTGAAGGGAGCCCCCTGACAGCGCGTCAGCCAAAGACTATGTTGCGTACAACTCAGGGAGAGGAGGATTAAGTCATGTTGAATCCCGTATCGCCGTTGCCGCTGAAGGATACCAGTCTGTTCCGGCAGGCAAATTACCTTGGCGGCAAGTGGGTCGAGGCCGATAGCGGCCAGACCATTGTGGTGAAGAATCCCGCCACCGGCGAAGCCGTGGGTGAGGTGCCAAACATGGGTGTCGCCGAAACGCGCCGGGCGATTGAGGCAGCGAACGCGGCGTGGCCGGGGTGGCGGGCGATGCTGGCGAAGGAACGCGGTGCCATCCTGCGAAAACTGTCCGACCTGATGTTGGCCAACGCCGACGACCTCGCGGTGATCATGACCGCCGAACAGGGCAAGCCGCTGGCGGAAAGTAAAGGCGAAATCGTCTATGCCGCCAGTTTCATTGATTGGTTCGCCGAGGAAGGCAAGCGCGTCTATGGCGACACCATTCCTCAGAATGCCAAGGGCCGCCGCATCCTGGTCCTGAAAGAGCCGATCGGCGTGTTCGCCGCCATTACACCATGGAATTTCCCCTCGGCGATGATCACCCGCAAGGCCGGTCCGGGCTGGGCGGCGGGCTGCACCGGGGTGATCCGGCCGGCGTCGCAGACTCCGTTTTCCGCGCTGGCGCTGGCGGTGCTGGCGGAGCGGGCAGGGATGCCGGCGGGCGTGTGCAACGTGTTGACCGGCGGATCGGCCGCGATGGGCGGCGAACTGACGTCGAACCCGCTGGTGCGGAAGTTGTCGTTCACCGGCAGCACCGAGGTAGGTGCGAAGCTGCTGGCTCAATGTGCGCCGACGATCAAGAAGACCAGCATGGAACTGGGCGGCAACGCGCCGTTCATTGTGTTCGACGATGCCGATCTGGACGCGGCGGTGGTGGGCGCGATGGGCAGCAAGTTCCGCAATACCGGGCAAACTTGCGTGTGCGCAAACCGGGTGCTGGTGCAGGACGGCGTGTACGAGGCATTTGCGGAAAAGCTGAAAGTGGCTGTTGAAGCGATGAAGGTCGGCAACGGCATGGAATCTGGCGTGTCGCAAGGCCCGCTGATCAACCCCGCCGCTTTGGCCAAGGTCGAGGAGCACGTCGCGAACGCCCTGTCGCTCGGTGCGTCCATCGTCACGGGCGGCAAGCGGCACCGCCTGGGCGGGACTTTCTACGAACCGACGGTACTGGCGAACGTGCCGCACGACGCGCTGATCTTCCGCGAGGAAACGTTCGGACCGGTGGCGCCGTTGTTCCGCTTCAAGACCGAGGAAGAAGCGATCCGCCTGGCCAACGATACCGAATTCGGACTGGCTGCTTATTTCTATGCGCGCGATATCGGCCGGATATTCCGCGTCGGCGAGGCTCTGGATTACGGCATCATCGGCATCAACGAGGGGATTATCTCCACGGCGGAAGCTCCGTTCGGTGGCATGAAGTCGTCGGGGCTCGGGCGTGAAGGATCCAAGTATGGGATCGAGGATTATTTGGAGATCAAGTATCTGGCGATCGGGGGAATTGGAACGTAGGGGAACGAGGCGCCCGGAAATCGGGCGCCTCAACGCGATCCTCCGGCGAATGTGATCCCTGACAATCACCCTGCCACCGTATCCTTTCGCGTCCACCTCGCACCGTGTAACAACAGCGGCCAGAACAACAACCGCGCACACAGGGAACGACACGATGCTTGGCCTCATGCAGCAGAAGAACCTGCTTCTGTCCTCGATCATCCAACATGCCGCACGCTGGCACCCGAATGGCGAAATCGTCTCGCGCATCAGCGAGACCGAGGTCCATCGTTCAGATTACGCCACGATCGAACGCCGCTCCCGCCGTTTGGCCAACGTCCTCATGGCACTGGGCGTCAACCATGGCGACCGCGTCGCGACCATGGCCTGGAATGGCTATCGGCATTTGGAACTGTATTGGGCGATCTCCGGCATGGGCGCCGTGTGCCACACGGTGAACCCGCGCCTCGCCCCCGACGATATCAGCTACATTATGACTCATGCCGGCGATTCCGTTTTGTTCGCCGACCTGTCCTTCGTGCCGCTGATCACGGAAATCGCCGCGTCGCTGGCCGCCTGCGTCCGTCACGTCGTCTTGCTGGCGGACCCGTCCGAGATGCCCGATCTGCAACTACCCGCCGGCATGACACTGCATTGTTACGAAGACCTGATGGCTCGCAGCGACGACGCCTTCGAATGGCCGGAGTTCGATGAAAACACCGCCAGCGCATTGTGTTACACCTCTGGCACCACCGGCCGGCCGAAGGGGGTATTATACAGCCACCGTTCCGCCGTGCTGCACGCGCTGGCCGCCAACGCGGCGGATAACTACGCATTCCGCGCGATGGACCGGATTTTCATGGCGACATCGATGTTTCACGCCACCGCCTGGGGCTGGCCCTATGCCGCCGCCATGAGCGGCGCCGCCGTCGTCATGCCCGGCCGCTGGCTGGACGGCCCGACCGTTCTGGATACCCTGACCAGCGAACGCATCACCTACTCCGGCGGCGTTCCCACCATTTGGCTTGGTGTTCTCGATACGTTACGAAAATGCGCAACAAAGCTACCGCATCTGAAACGCCTGATGGTCGCCGGATCGGCGTGCCCGCGGGTGCTGGTGGAAGGGTTTGGGGCTTACGGGGTTGATGTCTATCAGGCGTGGGGTATGACCGAAACGAGTCCGATCGTTACTCATCATGCAACGGTCCCGGCCACCGCCAACCTCGACGCGGACGCCGCGACACGGTTGCGTCTCAAGCAAGGCCGTCCGATCTATGGCGCCGACATCAAGATCGTCGATACCGACGGCAACGAACTGCCGCACGACGGGGTTGCATTTGGCGATCTGCTGACGCGCGGCCCCTGGGTGTGCCGCGAATACCTGTTCCGCGGCGATGACGGTGCGGCAGCGTCCGACGGCTGGTTCGCCACCGGCGACGTCGCCACCATCGATCCGGAAGGCCATGTCGATCTGGTCGATCGATTCAAAGACGTGATTAAGTCCGGCGGCGAATGGATCAGTTCCATCGCCCTGGAAAACATCGCCGTCTCCCACCCGGACGTGGTCGAGGCCGCGGTCATCAACGCCAAGCACGAACGCTGGCAGGAACGGCCGCTGTTGCTGGTGGTGCCGCGCGACGGATGCACGATCGACACCGCAGACCTGATGAAATCTTATGACGGCGCGGTCGCGAAGTGGTGGCTGCCGGACGCGGTCGTGGTGGTCGATCAATTGCCCCACGGCGCCACCGGAAAACTGAACAAACTGGCCCTGCGGCAGAAGTATCAGAACTACCTGATCGACAATCCCCCGGCTTAACCCAGCGTTACGCCGGGACAGTCTTGTCTCTGCGCCGCTGCACTGAGTTCGGTATCCGCAAGGACTCTCGATATTTCGCGACCGTCCGGCGGGCGATCTCCACGCCCTCCCGCCGCAGCACAACAACGATCGCGTCGTCGGACAGAACCTCGTCCAGGGACTCCCGATCGATCATGCCGCGAATGCGAAACCGCACCGCCTCGGCACTGTGCGAATCCCCGCCATTGGTGGCGTGGATGGCCGTCGTAAAGAAGTATTTGAGCTCGAACGTGCCACGCGGCGTCGCGATATACTTGTTGGAGGTCACCCGGCTGACGGTGCTTTCGTGCAATTCAACCGCCTCGGCGATGTCGCGCAAGATCAGCGGCCGCAGATGCGCCACACCCAGACGCAGAAAACCGTCCTGCTGGCGGATGATTTCCGCCGACACTTTCAGGATGGTTTGTGCGCGCTGCTGTAACGACCGCACCAGCCAGTTCGCATTGGCCAGCCGTTCGCTCAGGAAGACTTTTTCGTCCTTTTTCGCATGCGGCGCGATCTTGGCGTAGAAGCGTTCGTTCACCAGAACGCGCGGCATCGTTTCGGGATTCAGTTCGATAATCCAGCCGCCATCCGGCATCGGCCGCATTAACAGATCCGGCACCACCAGTTGGGCCGGCGTGGTATCCCAGGTCGCCCCCGGTTTGGGATCGAGCGCCCGGATCTCGGCGATCATGTCCGTCAGGTCTTCGGCATCGACGCCGCACAGCGCCATCAGCCGCTTGTTGTCCCGCTTGGCCAGCAGTTCCAGATTGTCCACCAGGATCTGCATCGCCGGATCGAACCGGTTGCGCTCCATCAACTGCGCGGCCACGCATTCGCGCAGGTCGCGGGCGAACAGCCCCACCGGGTCGAACTGCATCATCCGCCATCGGACGGACTCAACCCGCTCCAACGGCAATCCCATGGCGTGCGCGATGGCCACCGGATCGGCTGTCAACCGACCGGCGGGGCAGAGCAGGGCGATCAAATGCGCCCCGATCATCCGCTCCACCGGGTCGGTGAAATTCAGCCGTAGCTGCTCGCCCAGATGATCGCGCAGTGACCGCTCGTCACCGGCAAAATCGTCGATGCCGCGATCGTCGCCCTCAAAATTATGGTTGCCGCCGCCTCCGTCCATGCGTCCGGCCAGTGGCGTTCCGTCGCCGGCCCCGCCTGGATCATAGGTTTCAGCATGCTCCGCATCCAACGGCGACCCACCCTCGGCCGGCAAGGTCTCCGACCGAGCGGCGTCGGCGGAATCCATCGGGGAGGCAAGACGTGGTTCGAGCTGGTCCAGCGCCGCCCGCTCACCGATCGGCGGTTCGGGGGACTCGTCGCGCTCCAGCAGCGGATTGCGCTCCATCTCCTCCTCGACGAAGGAGTTCACTTCGATATTGGAAAATTGCAAAAGCTTGATCGCCTGACGCAACTGAGGCGTCATGACGAGTGTCTGGCTTTGGCGTAGGTCTAATCTTGGTGCAATCGCCATGCCGCGATTATCTGGCCATTTGGCGCGCCGTCAAATGGTTTCAGTCGGTGATCAGGCGAAAAACATGCAAGTGTGGTGCCAGAGGTGCAACCTCAGATAACCGAACAGTTCAGAGACTGAACTTTTCCCCCAAATACACCCGTCGCACATCTTCGTGAGCGACCACTTCGTGCGGTTTGCCCTCCATCAGAACCTGCCCATCGTGCATGATGTAGGCTCGGTCGATGATATCCAGCGTCTCGCGCACGTTGTGGTCAGTGATCAGTACGCCGATGCCGCGATCCTTCAGGTGCTTCACCAGATCGCGGATTTCGCCCACCGCGATCGGGTCGATGCCCGCCAGCGGTTCGTCGAGCAGGATGTATGACGGCTGGGTTGCCAGGGCACGCGCGATCTCGACCCGCCGGCGTTCACCGCCCGACAGGGCCAGGGCGGGGGTGCGGCGGAGGTGGCTGATACCGAATTCCGCCAGCAGCCCGTCCAGCATCATATCGCGGGTGGCGGCGTCGGGTTCGATCACCTCCAGCGCGGCCATGATGTTCTGTTCGACATGCAGGCCGCGAAACACGCTGGCTTCCTGCGGCAGATAGCCGATCCCAAGACGGGCGCGACGGTACATCGGCAGGCGGGTGATGTCGGCGCCATCCAGGCTGATCGCACCGGTATCGGGCTTCACCAGACCGACGATCATATAAAACGTGGTGGTTTTGCCGGCACCGTTGGGTCCCAGCAGTCCGACTGCCTCGCCACGATGCAAAGTGACGGTGACATTGCGGACCACTGGCCGGCCTTTGTAGGTTTTGCCAACGGCGCGCGCGGTCAGACCGCCGGCGCTGGGTAAAACTTTGATGCCGCGTTCGGATACCGGATCGTGGAGCACGTTCATGGATGTTGGCCTGGTGGCGGCGTCGCGGTTTTGCCGGTCTTTCCGGTGCCCGGAACCGTGGAGTCATTGCCGAGGGACTTGTTGCTCTCATCGTTCGGCACGACGAGCCCGTGCACCCGGCCGGCACGTTGCGCGATCAGATTGGCGATGCCTGTCTTCATGTTCACATCCGCCTCGGCGCCGTTCAACTGGTTCTGCCCGCGCGTGATACGCACGTTGCCACCCAAGCGAGCCATGCCGGTATCGGGAACATAGACGCCGCGGTCGCCGGTGACAGTGTCGGCGACGGTGCGAACCGAGACATTGCCGAACGCTTCGACGCGCTGCAATTTCCCGGATGAGGCCAACGGGTCGTCGGCCGGTTTGGCTACGGCCGCTGGTGCCGGCGTCGCGCCGGCGGGAGGGGGATTGTCCGTCGTATAAGCCACCAGCGTGTCAGCCGCGACCCGCTTGGCGTCGGTGGTGACCACCACGGCGTTGCCGCGTGCGACCGCCATGTGCTTTTGCGGCCAGTACTCCAGGTCGTCCTTCGCGGTGATCACGTCGTTCGGCGTGGTCAGCTTCAGATCTTTTCCGGTCATCACCAGCACGGATTGATCCAGGTCGTAGGTCGCCTTGTCGCCCTGCGCCTGATCGGTCGCGGTGAACACGTGCACATGACCATCGGCCTGCAGGCGGTAAATCTCGTTGCCCTCGGTCGATGGATCGCCAACTACGCCAGAGACCGGGGTTGGCTGAGCGGCCTGTGCCACGCCTTTCTTGCGATACCACGCTGTCAGCCGATCCGCGGTGACCGTGACATTGCCGCGCATCGCGCGTGCGTCGCCGCGCGCGATCACCTCTTGCTCCGCCTGGCGCCACTCGATGCCGTCGCGGGCCGTGATGTCGATCGGGCCGCCATGCGAAAGATCGAGCTGCTGCGCCAGGGCCGGAGTCGCCAGGCAAACAACCGCGGCGGCGGCAAGCAATCGGCGTGTCAATGCTCTGTTCCATTCAACACGACATGGGCGGGACCGGGAAAATCGATCGCCGTGCCTTTGTCCATCACGGTGAAGCCCTGAGCATCCAGAACCCCGAACGGCCCCTCGACATGCACCGGTTCGGCCCCGGCCGCCGCGCCGGCTTTCAGATCCACAGAGGCGCTTTTGGTATGCATCGTGGTGCCGTCATCCCGGTACAGCGTGACATCGTTCAGCAGATCCAACTGGTTGAGATGCTGCATGAAGGTGCCCTCTTTCGAGGTCAGCATCAACCAGGTGCCATTTTCCAGCGTGATATCGCCTTTCGGCAGCGTCAGGCCAACCCGCTCGGGGTCGATCTGCCACGCGGTCGCCGCGGTAATGGTGTACGGCCGACCTTTTTCATCGATGCCGTTGTATCGGGCGTCAAGCAGTTTGCCGCCCTCCAGCTCTCCGGACACATGACCGATCGCGAGGCGTGCCTTACTGGTGGCGGCATCGATTTCCGGCCACAGCGCTATCAGCGCCAGCAATCCCATCGCGCCCAGCGGCAAGAGCCACTTGGTCAGGGTGATCAGAAGCCGCCGCCGTCGGATCCGGTTCGGCGTCGGCGGCATCCGCTCTCGGACGCTCGCGCCACCCATCAGGTAGCCGCCGGTTTGCCTCGGTTCGGCGCCGGACGACGGAAGTGGGTGTGTGCTCATGCAAGGCCCGCGCGCAACAGGTCGTGGACGTGCAGAATACCCAGTGGCCGGCCGGCCGGATCGACCACGAACAAGGTCGTGACCGGGCGTTGATGCGCATTCATCGCGTGCAGCGCCTCAACCGCCAGTGCATCGGGTCCGATCGTGCGGGGGGAAGCGGTCATCACATCGCCGGCACGGCGCGTCAGCAGGTCAGGTGCCATAGACCGCCGCAGGTCGCCGTCGGTCACGATGCCCATCAAAGCACCATGGTCGTCAACGATGCCGAGGCAACCGAATCGCTTTTCCGTCATCCGCACGAGCGCGGTCGCCATCAGCATGTCGGGCGGGGCCAGCGGCATGGCATCGCCGGCATGCATCACCTCGCGCACCCGCCGCAGTCTGGCGCCCAGCCGGCCGCCGGGATGGATCTGGCGGAAGTCGGCGGCGGTGAAACCGCGCCGTGTCAGCAGCGCCACCGCGATGGCGTCGCCCAGGGCTAATTGCATGGTCGTCGATGTGGTGGGGGCGAGGCCCATCGGACAGGCTTCGGCGGCTTTCGGCAAAATTAAAGCTACGTCGGCTGCCTGTGCCAGGGCTGACTCGGGGCGGCCCGTGATGGCCACCAACGGAAGAGCAAACCGGCGGGTATGCGCGACGAGGTCGGCGAGTTCCGCCGTCTCCCCGGAGTTCGACAGGGCCAGCACCGCGTCGCCGGTGACGATCATCCCAAGGTCGCCGTGTGACGCTTCGGCCGGGTGGACGAACAGGGCAGGGGTGCCGGTGGAGGCCATGGTCGCGGCGATTTTGCGGCCGACATGGCCGGACTTGCCCATGCCGGACACGACGACTCGACCGGTCGCCGATGCCAGACGATCGATCGCATGACTGAAGCTGTCACCTAAACTGGCTGCGAGCGACAGCAGGCCGCCGGCTTCCGTGTTCAACACGTCGCGGGCGACCTGGAGGTCGGATAGGCTGGTTACGGGCTGGCTAACAGGGTGGCTCAAAGTCAGGGGGCTTCCGTGGGTTGCGCGGGGTTTCTATGGGCCGGTCCCGCCTGCCGGGTCAACTACACGAGATTATCGAAGAGTTACGGCAAAAAAATGGTCCCGCCTGACGCGTGGCCCGGGTCGTAGCTGCTGTTCTTGAGGGGCTTGCCCGCGATCACGGTGCCATCGTCGCCGGCATTCGCGCAAATCTGATGCAGGCTGGTCTGCACCGGGCGACGCACGATCTCGATTCCGACGCGCTGGCCCTCTCAATTCGGACAGAATCAGGGATGCCTGCGCCAGGACGCCGCCGCCAGCCCGGCGGATCGGCGGCGGAACGGAAAACCAGAATTGTGATGGTCGCCGGAGTCCCTGGCGATCGCTATCTGGCGCTTAGTCCGCATAGATCTCCTCCATGGCGAACGTGAGGCCCGGAGGGTCGAGCGCGATTTGACCCGCTGTGATGATGTGGGTTTCGATCTCGCCACTGCTGGTGCGCCAATGATGCAGGACCTGCCGCTTGTCAGACCACACGATGAGGTAATGACGCAGGGAGCCTTGAAATGGGCCCGTCCGTAATCTATAGTTTACAGATGACCGAGGTTCGGCAGACGCCGATTTTCAGGAAATGGCTCGACGACCTCGGGGACAGACGCGCGGTGGAGCGCATCGCTTAGCGGATCGTGTGCCTGCAATCCGAACTGATCGGCGACGCCAAGCCGGTTGGAGGAGGTGTTTCCGAACTTCGGATCGATTACGGACCCGGATACAGGGTCTATTTTGTGCAGCACGGGACGGTGCTGATCATTCTGCTCTGTGGCGGCGACAAACGGTTGCAATCGCGGGACATCGCCAGGGCCAGGACCTTGGCGGACGAACTGGAGGATGGCTGATGGTGAAGACTGAACCATTTGACGCGGCGCGGTATCTGACCTCGCCCGAGACGCAGGAGGAACTGCTGAACGACGCACTCGCCAGCGGCGACGCCAGCTATGTCAGCCAGGCTTTGGGCGTGATTGCGCGGGCTCGGGGTATGACGGGCGTTGCGCGGGAAGCGGGTGTCACGCGAGAGGCTTTGTATAAGGCGTTGAGCGAGAACGGTGATCCTCGCCTGACTACCCTTCTTGGTGTCGCTCGGGCGCTTGGCGTGACTCTGACGGCGCATGTCGCACAATGAGTGCAAAGGTGGTGACCGCGGCCCGGGAATGTCTCTACCTGTAGCAACAGACTAACTGCCATGGTTTGGATCCAGGGCGACTCCGAACCTATCGTCCGGAAAAGGCAAGGCATTCAGCTGATGAGCACCAGATCGTTCTCAAAAATCTTTAATTTTGGACACGCCTTGTTATGGGCGTCATTATTTGGTAGGTTTGGCTATGAGCAAAGATACATCGGTCACCGTCGATGAGCACTGCAATAGCTTCATTGAGGCTCAGGTGGAGCACGGCCGCTACAGCAGCGCCAGCGATGTTGTGCGGGCTGGCCTAATCCTGTTGGAAGAGCAGGAAACCAAACTGGCGGCGTTGCGAGCCGCTCTTGTCGAGGGCGAAGAAAGCGGCGTCAGTCACCGCGACGTTGGTGAGATTTGGGCGGCGGTGAAAGAACGCCACAACTTAGCGAGTGGGTAGATATGTCCTGTCGGCGAAAGCCGACGCCGACATTGAGGCAATTGCCGAGACGTCGCTGCAAGGTTGGGGTTTCGCTCGGTCCGAAAAATACATCCTGGGACTGCACCAAACGTTTCGAATGCTGGCGGAGTTTCCTGACCTCGGACGCGACGCGAGTCACATTCGGGCAGGCTATCGAAAGATCGAAACCGCCAGCCATTCGGTCTTCTATCGCAAGACCGACTATGGCGTCTTGATCATGCGTATCCTGCATCAGCGCATGGATTTCGGACGGCACCTGTAGGGCCGGATCACTACACGGAAAGTCGGCGTCTCAGTTCTTTGGCCACGTTGAGGCCCAGCCTGCCTGGGGCCCCGTTTCACCTCCGGCGCCCATCGGCACGACCTCGTCGGGCCGAATTAGACGGAGATGATGGCTTTACGGCGATGTTTAGGTGTCGCCAGATGACCGGACCATCGGGCAAATCGGCCGGGGGATCGACAAAATCTTCCGACACGACGACGGCGTATCGAAAGGATGTCAGTTCTACCCCAGCCAGTGCCCCTGTCGAGTAAAGTTGTGCTTGAGCACGGGCTTCTTCGAATTTGGTGGCCGGGTTGTCTTTGGCGCGACAGATTTTCCATTCTGTCAGAACAAGCCCCTCCGCCGCGCGGCGTACCGCACCAAAATCGTTGAGAGGTTCCTGGAAAACGAGGTCCGTGCGTCCTCCCGCAGCGTGAACCTTGAAAGCCCAGATGCCATGTGCCAGCATATGTACCGCACCGCGCTTCTCGCATTCGGTTTCGCCGGACTCGAGTGCTTCGATCCATTTGTCCCGAGTCGATGCATCGGCAACGATGAGTCGTTGAAGATGGGTAAACGCCCGTTCGGTGCGCGAGCGGATGGCTGCCTGGCCGTCGGCCATAAGGTACGTCATCTCGGATTCAAATGACGTCAACAGAACAACCGCCATCCACGTCAGCTGATTTGCCATTTCCGGATCGACGTGCCCCCGGGTTGGTCAGGTATTGGGCAGCGCTATTCGGACGATCAGGATCGGCACAGGCATTGATCGCCTCCACTGATCGTGCGGGGAGATCATGCTCAAAGGTATCCAGAAACGCCCGCAGATCCTCAGTGATCCGAAGCCCAACCAGGCGTAGATTTCTTAACGCGCCGGTATTGTCGCTTTTGCCACAAAGTTGGCATGCCGAAGTGAACCCCCTGATCCGTGCGGCAAGTGCCTGCCATTGTTCGAGGCGCATCGCTTACCTGCTCTCGCGGCTGAATTCTGCTGCCAGGGTGCTAACGGGGTGGTGAGACGTTTGCCTCAGACAAAAAGGGGCGGACCCTGCGGCCCGCCCCTCTTCGAAACATAACGCCGTGAACGAATGGATCAGAAATCCATTCCGTCCATGCCGCCCATTCCGCCCATGCCACCCATTCCGCCGCCGCCGCCGGGCATACCGCCGGCAGCCTTCTTCTCGGGACGATCGGCGACCATCGCTTCGGTCGTGATCAGCAGGCCGGCAACCGACGCCGCGTCCTGCAGAGCCGTGCGCACAACCTTGGTCGGGTCAATGATGCCGGCCTTGACCAGATCCTTGAACTCGCCCGACTGAGCGTCGAAGCCGAAGTTGTAGCTGTCGTTCTCGAGGGTCTTGCCCGCGATCACGGCGCCATCTTCACCGGCATTCTCAGAGATCTGACGCAGCGGGGTCTGCACCGCGCGACGCACGATCTCGATCCCGACGCGCTGGTCGTCGTTGTCGGCCTTCAGCTTGGACAGGATCAGGGATGCACGGGCCAGGGCGACGCCGCCGCCCGGAACGATACCTTCCTCAACCGCGGCGCGAGTCGCGTGCAGCGCATCGTCCACGCGATCCTTGCGCTCTTTCACTTCCACTTCGGTGCTGCCACCCACGCGGATGACGGCAACGCCGCCGGCCAGCTTGGCCAGACGCTCTTGCAGCTTCTCGCGGTCGTAGTCAGAGGTGGTTTCCTCGATCTGCGCCCGGATCTGCGTGCAACGGCCGGTGATGTCGTTCTTCTTGCCGGCGCCTTCGACGATCGTGGTGTTTTCCTTCTCGATCACGATCTTCTTGGCCTTGCCGAGATCCGCGAGCTTCACGTTCTCAAGCTTGATGCCAAGGTCTTCGCTGATCACGGTGCCACCGGTCAGGATCGCGATGTCTTCCAGCATCGCCTTGCGGCGATCCCCGAAGCCAGGGGCCTTGACGGCCGCGATCTTCAACCCGCCGCGCAGCTTGTTCACGACCAAAGTGGCAAGGGCCTCGCCCTCGACGTCTTCGGCGATGATCACCAGCGGACGACCGGACTGCACGATGCTTTCCAGCAGCGGCAGCATCGGCTGCAGGCCGGACAGCTTCTTCTCGTGGATCAGAATGTAGGGCTGGTCCATCTCGGCGATCATCTTCTCCGCATTCGTGATGAAATACGGGGAGACATAGCCGCGGTCGAACTGCATGCCCTCGACGACGTCGAGTTCAGTGGCAATGCCTTTGGCTTCTTCGACGGTGATGACACCCTCGTTGCCGACCTTCTGCATCGCTTCGGCAATCATCTTGCCGATTTCGACTTCGCCGTTGGCGGAGATCGTGCCGACCTGGGCGGTTTCCGCCGGGGTGGTGATCTTCTTCGAACGCTTCTTCAGCTCTTCGACGACGGCCGCGACGGCCTTGTCGATGCCACGCTTCAGGTCCATCGGGTTCATGCCGGCGGCAACCGACTTGGCGCCTTCGCGGACAATGGCCTGGGCCAGCACGGTCGCGGTGGTGGTGCCGTCGCCGGCGATGTCATTGGTCTTCGAGGCCACTTCGCGCACCATCTGGGCGCCCATGTTCTCAAACTTGTCAGCCAGCTCGATCTCCTTGGCGACGGTGACGCCGTCCTTGGTGATCCGCGGCGCGCCGAAGCTCTTGTCCAGAACCACGTTACGACCCTTGGGGCCCAGCGTGACCTTCACGGCATCGGCCAGGATATCAACGCCACGCAGCATGCGTGCGCGGGCTTCGCCGCCGAAGCGAACGTCCTTTGCAGCCATTTTCTTCTGTTCCTCGTCTGTATGTGACTACGTCGTCTGACAGGTTCGTCTCCCGGACAGGAAGTGGCCCGTCCGGGATCGGATAACCTTGGCTAAAGAAAGACCGCTTACGCGGCCTTCTTCTTGCCGGCAGTGGCGGTCGTCGTGATGATGCCCATGATGTCGGACTCCTTCATGATCAGGAGCTCCTCACCATCAAGCTTCACTTCGGTGCCGGACCACTTGCCGAACAGGATCTTGTCGCCGGCCTTCACGTCGAGCGCGACGATCGCGCCCGCTTCGTTGCGCGCGCCGGGGCCGACGGCGATCACTTCGCCTTCCATCGGCTTCTCTTTGGCGGTGTCGGGGATGATGATCCCGCCGGCAGTCTTTTCCTCAGCGGTCAGGCGCCGGACAACGACCCGGTCATGCAGGGGGCGGAAACTCATTTTAAGACGCTCCTGAGTTCGTTCTCAGTCAATGATTGAACGGATGCCACAACCGAACACGGGCCTCCGATGAGCGCCCCGCCGATTGTTAGCACTCCCGCTATGGGAGTGCCAGCGATCTAACCCTGCTGGGTTCACCTGTCAAGCATTTGGCAGCACTCTTTGCAGGAGAGTGCTAAGTTGTTGAAAAAATTGTGTTTATGGTTGCGCTGTCCGACTTTTATCCGACATGATCCGGTGATCCTGCCGGTCTCGTTCAAACCCGGACAGATCCAGGTCAGGATGCGCGCTCTGAAGGGAAGCCGGAAAACCATGAGCCTTGTTCGGCAGTTGCATGATTACCGCATCACCACCGCTGAGATTGTGTACCACCTGCCGGATCATCCCAATCTGCTACAGACGTATATCTGGCAGGAACTCGACATCGCCCCTCGTTATCCCGTGTTGCGCAAATTCCTCGATTTCTGGACTCGGGAGATCGAAGGCAGCCTGCACTCGGTGCGCGTCGCCTCGACGGGTATGATCAAGCCCGCCACGGTGGGCCATGCGGATGCCCTGATGCTGATAAATTGACATTTTGAAACAAATCGACGCAAATCAACCCGCTATCCCCCTCGTCGCAGCCACGCTATACCCCGCCGCATGGCTGCGACGCGTTCCCTGATCCGTATTGCCGTCAATGTCGCCTTTGATGGTGCCTTGGCCGCCCTGTCTGTCCCTGTTGCGCGCTGGCTCGCTGATCCGGCCGCGCCCGCTTTCGCGCCGTTTTGGACAATCCCGCTTGGGGCGCTGACCCTGCTGCTGGCTGGCATTCCCTTCCGTTTGTCTCTCCAGTATTGGCGCTTTGCCGCCATCGGCGACCTGCTCACGGTTGTTGCGAGTGCGGCCCTGGGCGCCGTCCTGTTCACCGGTGCGACCACCCTCGCCGGGATCGCCCAACCAAACCCGGCGTTTCCCGCCGTTCACGCGCTCACGCTTCTCCTCGCGCTCGGTGCGCCCCGAGTCGCTTACCGTTGGCGCCGTGACCGTCCCGCCGCGAAACCACCCCATCTCGATGCGGCGTCCATCCTTCTGGTCGGCAGTATCGAAGATGCAGACCTTTTCCTGCGTGCCCTGTCGCAAGACCGCCGTCAGGCCTTCCGCGTAGAGGGTCTGCTCGCGTCCTCGGATCGCCAGACCGGCCGCCGCATTCAGGGGCATCGCATTCTGGGTTCGCTGAACGATGCCGCAGCCGTTCTGGACCAGCTTCGATCCGAAGACCGTCTGCCCGGCACGCTTGTCTTCGTCACGCCTGAACTGTCAGGCGCCCGGCTTGACCGGGTTGTCGCGCAGGCCGACCGGTTCGGTCTTCAGGTCCGTCAGGCTCCGCGGCCAACCGCCCTGGCCGATCCGGACATGTCCCGTTCCGTCGAATTGCGCCCGGTTGTGATCGAGGACTTGCTGAACCGCCCGCAGGTCCCTGTCGATCGCGACGGCATGGCCCGCCTGATCCAGGGCCGCCGCGTGATCGTCACCGGCGCGGGCGGCACGATCGGCAGCGAACTTGCCCGTCAGGTTGCCGCGTTCGGACCCGGCACGCTGATCCTGCTGGACAACGGCGAATACGCCCTGTGGCAGATCGACCTGGAACTGGCTGAAACGCACCCTCAGGTTCATCGCCGCACCCTGATCGCCGACGTTCGTGACCAGGCGCGAATCCGAGCGGTTTTTGAGGAATACAGGCCGGAGCTGGTGTTTCACGCGGCGGCGCTGAAACACGTCCCGATGGTGGAGGCCAATCCGTTGGAGGGGCTCGCGACCAATGCCGCTGGCACCCGCCACGTTGCTGACGCCGCCAGGGCCGTCGGCGCGCTGGCAATGGTGCTGATTTCCACCGACAAGGCTGTCAACCCCACCAGCGTGATGGGCGCGTCCAAGCGCCTGGCCGAGATGTATTGTCAGGGACTCGATATCGCGGCACGCTCCACCCGGCACGGCATGCGCTGCATCACCGTCCGCTTCGGCAACGTGCTTGGGTCCACCGGTTCCGTCGTGCCGCTGTTCCAGCGCCAGCTCGCGCGCGGCGGCCCGCTGACCGTCACGCATCCAGACATGCAGCGCTACTTCATGACGGTGCGGGAAGCCGTCGGCCTCGTGCTGCAAGCCAGTGTCCTCGGCGTTAACGGTGCCTCGCTGCCGTCGGGCGAGGATGGTGGCATTTTCGTGCTCGACATGGGCGAGCCGGTCAAAATCGTCGATCTGGCCCGGCAGATGATCCGACTCGCGGGCTTGCAGCCGGATCACGATATCGAAATCCGATTTACCGGCTTGCGCCCGGGCGAGAAATTGTTCGAGGAATTGTTCCACGGCAAAGAGCCTCCGGTCGCCACCGGTTATGCTGGTCTACAGATGGCGTCTCCCCGCACCGCCGACCCCGCCATCGTGGCCCGCGCCCTTGAGGAAATTGAAAGCGCCTGCCGCGGCGGTCAGGTGAAGCTGGCACTGATGCTGCTGGGGCGCCTGATCCCCGAATTCGAACACAACATCGACGGCTCCGCCGGCGAAATCCGCGCCTGAACAGAGGTTTCATGTCCAACACGTCACGTGCCATTCCGTTCCTTGATCTGAAGGCCCAGCAAGCCCGCATTGCTGTCGATCTGCGCCGCCGCCTCAACACGGTGCTGGAGCATTGCCAGTTCGTCCTCGGACCTGAAGTGCGCGAGTTGGAGGCCGAACTGGCGCGTTTTTGCGGGGCAAAGCATTGCGTCAGCGTCAGTTCCGGCACGGATGCGCTACAGATCGCCATGATGGCCGAGGAGATCGGTCGCGGCGACGCCGTATTCTTGCCTGCCTTCACCTACACCGCGACCGCCGAGGTGCCGCTGCTGCTGGGTGCCACGCCTGTGTTCGTCGATGTCGATCCGCGCACATTCCAAATTGATCCAGCGCATCTGGTGAAGCGGATCGAGGATGTCCGCGCCGCCGGGACGCTGAAGCCGCGCGCGATCATTGGCGTCGATTTGTTCGGGCAGCCCGCCGACTGGCCCGCGCTGGTGGCGATTGCCCGGCTGAACGATCTGTTCCTGCTGGATGATCTCGCGCAGAGTTTCGGAGCCTCGCTGAACGGCACCATGATCGGCACCCAGGCCGATGCGACCGCGACCAGTTTCTTCCCGTCCAAGCCCCTGGGCGCTTATGGCGACGGCGGCGCCCTGTTCACCGAAAGCGAAGACCGGGCCGACCTGTATCGCAGCCTGCGCACGCACGGGGAGGGGAAGACTCGTTACGAGGTTCTTCGTACCGGCATGAACGGCCGACTCGATTCCATCCAGGCCGCGGTCCTGCTCGCCAAGCTCGGTGTCTTCAAGGAAGAACTGGAAGCTCGGGAGCGTATCGCCTGCGTCTATGACCAGCGCCTGGGCAACGCCGTCACCACGCCGAAGCGGGTCGCGAACAGCACCAGCGCCTGGGCGATCTACGCCATTCTGCTGCCGGATGAGGCCGCCCGCGACCGCACCCAGGCCGCATTGCGCGCCGATGGCGTGCCGACGGCGATCTATTACCCCCGTCCGCTGCATCGCCAACCCGCCTATAGTGCCCAACACGACGGTTCGGCACTGCCGATTTCGGAAAATCTGGCTGGACGTATTTTGGCGCTGCCGATCCACCCGGATCTGACGGATGAAGATGTGGGGCGCATTTGCGATGCGGTCCTGGCGGCAACGGCGTAACGCGAACCCGTCTTCTTTCGCTCCCGGCTCTTGATCTCCCGGTCCACGCCCTAAGCCGTGTGGATGGTAGGTTCCCGCGCCAGATAGCGCTTTAGCACCGCCATATCCGGGTCGCGCCCGAGCCCCGGGCCGGTTGGCACGGTGACCCGCCCGTTCTTTGCCTCCACAAGGTCGCCGTACGGGCTGGCTTCCAGATCGACGAACAGCCGCTCGAACGGCGCATCCGAGGCCAGCGCGGCGTTGCAGTGCAGCGACGCCAGATAGCCGGCGCCGAAATAGGCGTTGTGCGGCACCAGCCGGACGCCGAACGCTTTCGCCAGCGCCGCGATCTCCACCATAGCGGAGGGGCCGCCGATCTTGATCACACTCGGTTGCGCGATATCCTGCGCCCCGGCCTCAAACGCCGCTCGAAAATCATGCAGGCCGGCGGCGTTCTCTCCGGCGGCGATCGGAATGCCGCCCTCCATCCGCACCCTGGCCAGGCCCTGGTGATCGCCGGGCGGCCAGACCGGTTCCTCCAGCCAGGTCAGGTCCAGGGCTTCCAGATCCCGTGCCATGTCCAGCGCTTGCCAGACGGTCCACGGGCAGTTCACGTCCACCATCAGCTTCGCGTCGTCGCCGAGCGCATCGCGGGCGGCGGCGATTTCAGGCGTGGTGATCTCGTGCAGCTTGACGGCGCGATAGCCTCGCGCGGCGGCGCGTTCGCACGCGGCTGCGACCTGTGGGGCCTCACCGTAGCGCAGCAGGCTGGCATACCCTGGCATTGTCTCGACAGGGGAACCGCCCAGAAGGCGCCAGAGCGGCTGCCCCGCGACCTTGCCGGCGATGTCCCACAACGCGATGTCGAGCGCCGACAGCGCAAACACATGCGGTCCGTTGCGGCCATAGATGTGGAAGGCTTTCGCCAGTTTCTGCCGTAACCCGCTGATGTCGCGCGCGTCCTGGCCCAGCACGGCGGGCGCCAGTTGCGTGTCCAGCACGGTCAGCGTGCCGGCGGCGGTGCCGTGTCCGAACGCCTCGCCCCAGCCGTCGATCCCGGAGTCGGTGCGGATGCGCAGCCAGACCGTGTTCATGGTCTGCCAATTGAGCCCGCCCATGACCTTGGGCTTGCCGCCCATGTCGAACGGGGTTTGGGTCCAATACGTCTCGACGCCGGTTATTTTCATGGCTGGTTCCTCCTGGCCCGGATGGTGCACCGGGTGGCGGCGGAGTTCCAGTGGCGGGACGCGGCCCCGTGAGGAGACGAGGCCCGTCGTTGGTTCGACAGCCGGGGATGTCTCAGGACAAACGATCAGCGATTCTCATGCGTCATGTCAGGACCGGGACCGCGAGCGATCGCCGCAACCCGGACCATCGGTTGCTCAGGCGACGAACTTCTTGCCCTTCAGCACGGCTTCGTTGCGGCGTTGCCAGAACGCCATATCGGCGTCCTTGCTGAACATCACGCGTACGCCCTTGCCGCCCTGGCTGACGCGAATCTTGCCGCCGTTCCGCGATTTATGGTCTGCCAGCCATTCGATGAATTCCGGATCCTCGCTGGTACGGCCATCGAACTCCAGAATGCCGGCGATGTCTTCCTCTTTGCGACGTTTGACCATGGGTGCCTCCCGCACGCCGTCTCCGGCGTTTCGGTTGAAAGAGAGATGACGTATGTGTGCCGCCTGCTCCCGAAGGAAAAGGCAGGTGGCCGTTAAGTTAACGTAAGGCTACTTCCGCGCTTTGCGGGCGGCGTATTTGGCATCGCGAGCCTTCTTCCGGTCCAGTTCCAAAGCAGCGGCCTGAGCCTTGGCTGCGGCGGCTTCCGCGAGTTCGGCGGCTTTTTTGGCGGCCAGTTCGGCGGCGACACGCCGGGCTTCTTCTTCCTTGGCGGCCTTGCGTTCGGCGGCGCGGGCGTCGCGCGCCTCAGCCACGGCCTTCAGCGCTTCCTGCTGAGCGATCCAGGCCGGGTCGTCCGTGCTCGGGCGCGCTTTGAAGCGTTCCAGCAGCGCCTGCTTGGCGGCGGCGGCGGCACTGATGCGGTCGTCGAAATTGGTGCGTGTGTGGGCAGGCTTAGTCGAAGGGGAGCGTTTCAGGTTCGGCATTGCCTGCCCTTACAGCGGACGCGCCCAGCGGGCAAGATCGTTAGGCAGCGTTTTTACGCATGCCTCGCTTTCGCGATTGCCTCAAGATGGCGTTCGTGGTCGCCGGCAAAGCGCAGGACGAGATGGCTGGCGCCGGCCTCGTCGTAGGTGTTCAGCCATTCCGCCACGCCGGCGGCCGGGCCGGCATAGCACGCCTGACGGCGGCGGGTGGCCGGGGCGGGCTGGCCGTAATATTGGGTCAGAAACTGGTTGAGCCGGTCGTCGGCTTTGTCGGCGTCGTCATCCAGCGACAGCGTTAGGTACATCGCGCCGCTGACCGACTCCGGGTCGCGGCCGTGCTCGCGGGCGACGTTGCGGACGTGCGCCAAGCCGGCGCCGAAATCAGGCGCGTCCGGAGCGATCGGGAACCAGCCGTCGAAGAACTTGCCGGCGCGGTCCAGGCTGGGGGCGAGGTTGCCGCCGATCCACAACAGCGGGCCGCCGGGGCGCGCCGGAGTCGGGCCGATCACGGCTTGCGAGGTCTGCCAGCGTCCGTCCCAATCGACGGGTTGGCCGGTCCACAACGCCTTGCACAGGCGCAGGCCCTCCAGCATGCGGCCGATCCGGTGCTCGAACGGCACGCCGGCCGCGGCGAACTCGGCGCGGATGTTGGGGCGGTCGGCGGCGAAACCGACGCCCAGGATCAGGTTGCCGTCGGCAAGCTGGTCCAGGGTGGCGACCTGATGCGCCAAGATCACAGGGTTGCGCAGCATCGGCAGCAGGACGGCGGTGCCGATGGTGATGCCCGGGATGCGGCCCGCCACGCCTGCCAGCAAGGTCAGCGGGTCATGGCGTGGCCGAGCCGTCAGCGAGTCACCGACCCAGATGGAGTCGAAGCCGAGGGCGCTGGCTTTTTCGGCGAGTGTCAGGAGGGAGGCGGTTTCGGGGCGGCCCTCCATGATCCGCTCACGGGTGGGAAGCAGGTAGCCAATCTTTGGCGGCATTGGTCAACATCCCATGGTCAGTTTGTTTGCGGGCCACCGTCGCCTCGCGGCGCCGTGCCGGGCACACAGTGATTGAAGGCGGTTCATAAAGCGGAAGCGGTAAACCAAGCGTCATTCATCTTATCCGTGATTGACGGTCGAACCGCAAATTGCCCGACAGGGCAGGGGTTACCGCCGCCGATGTCAAACGTGAATGAGTTCCGAGGTGGGATCGCTATCGCTCCATCATTCGGTTTCCGCGTTGAAGACGCTACCGATCATCACCAAATAGAATCGCCAGACGACAGTGCCGAGGTGTCCCGGGTGGAAACAACGCGATGAAATCATTGGTGGCTGTCTTGAGTATTGTTTTCACCATCGCGGCGATGACAACCGCTTGCACGCCGATTCCATGCGGAAAAGGATATCCCGATCCTAATTGGTGCACACGCCCGGCCGGCGGCGGTGGTCGCGATTAGCATGGTATGCGGGAGCGGCGCCAAGCCAGCCGGCGATGACCCTGTGTGTGGTTTGTTGAAGCAACGCCGGGTCCCTCCCGCCTCGACATGATGACGGGAGGAGTCCGTTACAGTCCCAGATCACGCTTTACCTGTACCCAACGATCCAGAATGGGCAGGATTTTATCCTCCTTCTCCGCCGGCAGACTGAACACGACGCGATCGACGCCGATGTCCTGACAGAATCCCAGTTTTGTCAGGTCGTCAGGGACCCGGAAAATGCTGATCGGCAGGGAGGCGGGGTCGCGGCCGGCCTCGATCGCCATCTCACGGAATTGCCTGATGACCACGCCAACGCCGTCGTGTTCCAGCTTGTCAGAGTGCGGAATCCAGCCGTTTCCGTAACGGATGGCGCGTTTCGCGGCAATCGGAAAGGCGCCGCCGACGATGATGGGCGGATGGGGCGTTTGGAATGGCTTCGGCCACTGGCTCATCGGGCCGAATTTGACGAATTCGCCTTCGTAGGAGGGTTCGTCGTTCGCCCAGATCGTCTGCATCGCCTCGATCCGTTCGCGCGCCAGCTTGTTACGCGTCTTAAAGGCGGTCCCATGATTCTCGATTTCGTCGCGGTTCCAGCCGTTGCCGACACCAAACAGGAAGCGGCCTTGCGAAATCTGGTCGATGGTCGAGACCATCTTAGCTGTCACGATCGGGTCTCGCTGCACGATCAAGCAGATGCCGGTGCCGATTTTCAGGGTGGTCGTTGCCGCGGCGGCGGCGGTCAGCGCCAGGAACGGATCGTAGATATTGTAATACGGCCGGGGCAGGGGGCCGCCGTTGATAAACGTCGATGTCCGGGTGGACGGCACATGGGTGTGCTCCGGCACCCAAAGCGATTCAAATCCTCGTTCTTCCAGCGCCCGGCCCAACGCGGCGGGCTGCATGGAGTCGGTGGTGAAGAACATAACGGCGCCGATTTTCATATTTCGAAATTCCTGCTTACGCCGAACGAACGGCGGGGAAGACGTCTTCCGCTATCAACTGCATCTGTTCCATCGCCTGGCTGGCCGGCATGCCGACCCAGTGGATGCCGAACAGCATCGTATTGACGCCAAAACGGCGTTTCAAGACCAGGATCTGTTCCACGACTTCGTTCGGAGATCCAAACAGGAAGCGGTCGTTCATCAAATCCTCAAAATCCCCGCTGAACGCGTCGCTTCCGGGCATGACCTTGTCCTGTCCCCAGTCCTTGTAGATCTTGTATTTGGCTTCCAGAGACGGTTTCGCCAGCCGAATGGCCTCGTCGCGGTTGCGGGCGACAAATACCTCTCGCATCATCGGCAGTTCGTCGGGGAACGGTTTGCCGCAATCATCCAGCGCGCGCTTATAGACGTCCATCTGTTGAGCAATAGTATCGATTTTGTTGTGCGGGTTGATGAACCAGGTATCGGCCATGCGGGCGGCACGGCGAATGCCAACATTGGCGTTGGCGCCGATCCAGACCGGAGGCATCGGTTTCTGCACTGGCATCGTCGTGCAGTTGGCGTTGTCCAGCTTGAAATAGCTGCCCTCTATGCTAACGAAATCCTCGGTCCAAAGGCGTTTCACCGCCGTCAAGCATTCCTCGAATCGCGGGCCGGATTGCTTCTGGGTGGTGCCGAACGCGTTGAATTCGACTTCGCGATAGCCGATGCCGGCGCCGAAGATGAGCTTGCCGTTGCACATGATATCCAGCGAACCGAGTTCCTCGGCCACATGCAACGGGCTGTGTAGCGGCAGCAGCACTACACCCGGCAGCAGGCGCAGCCTGGGCGCGATCATGGCGACCTGGCAGAGGTACGGGATTTGCTGGATGTACTGGAACGGATGGGAACTGTAGTGGGAGCCTTTGCCAATCAGGTCGAACCCGAGTTCCTCGGCTCGTTTGGCGGCATCCAGATCCTCTTGCAGGCGTACTCGCATGTCATCACCCTGCGGATACTGGCCGCGAATCATCAGACCAAAGCGCATGCATTCCCTCCTACCGTTGGCGGAAGGGTGGCATCGTGGTTGTGGGTGTCAAGGATGCGCGCCGGGATGCCCCGTCTTCATTGGCCGGCGTTGCTGTAACACCTGTTCACGTCAGAGCCAGTGAAAGCCGCGTGCCATCGCGGTCAGTAAGCCGCCAATAGTGGCGACCTGTATGGCGATCAACCAAAGGAAGTCCTGGCGGTGATGCGTGTTCAGCATCATCCAGCGCTGGTCCGTGATTTAATATTTAGCTTCGAATTTCCGGTCCATGGCGTCGAACTTGGCATCAAATTTTCGATCCATGGCCTCGAACTTAGCTTCGAATTTTCGATCCATCGCCTCAAACCGGCGATCGACAGCGTCGAATTTGGCCTCCATCGCATCGAACCGGCGATCCATCCGGTCAAGAATTTGGTCTTGCCGGTGCTCCAGCCGTTCCAAAGTGGCAGCGGTGGTCTTCGCGATGTGTTCGAGGACTGCGATGCGAGCTTCCATGCCCTTATGATAGGGATGGTCGGCGAAAAAATCAACAGGCATATCGGGCATCGTCATCTTCCTCTGCGATGCCATATATTACGTGGAAAAAGGTAAACAGAGTATGAATGAATCCGAAAAATATATGACTTGAACGCAATAGTATGTGGCCCGCCTAAGATCCCCGGATCCGCAGCCGGTCTCCGCCGGCGCCCTCCATCGCGTTCCGCAGCGCCGATAACAGCGCCACGATCGAAGGCGCCGCGCGGGGCGGACGCTGTGCCGCCGCCCGCTCAGGCGTCTGATAGAACCAGCGCAGCGGGCGCATGTCCGGATCAGCTCGAGCAACCGTGAAGACGCCGGCCGGCGTGTCGACGGCAAGGCCGGTGTCTTGCACCGTCACCTTGCCCTTCACATCCCACAGTTTCAGGCAATCCAGCAGCAGCGACCGCAACTGGGCGTCGGTCACAGCCGGGGGGCGGTGAACATCTCATCCGCCACTTTGCGGTGCTGCCATTTGCCATCGTCCAGGCTGCCTTTGAACACCCCGCCTTCCACCACGACGTTGCCGCGCAACACCGTCAGGCACGGCCATGCCGCCATCTTCCGGCCTTCCCACGGTGTGTAGTCCGCTTCGTGCAGGTCCTCGGCGCGGATGACCCGCTGATCGGCCGGGTCCAGCACGCAGATGTCCGCATCCGAACCCGCCGCCAGGGCGCCCTTGCGCGGGTACAGCCCCATGATCTTGGCGGCATTGGTGGAGACGAGATCGACATAGCGCTGCAACGAATAGCCCCGTTTCGCAACCATTTCAGTGTACATCAAGGCAACCCGAGGCTCCACCCCGGCGTTGCCGCCCGTGGTGTCGTCAATCCGAGCGCCCTGTAGTTTCTGCGCCAGGGTGCAGCAGATTTCATCGGTGGCGACGCAATTGATTGATCCATCGAGTGTGCCTTGCCACAGGGCGGCGTGGTCTTCCGGACCCTTCAAGGATGGGTAGGTGTGGTAGATCTGGCCGTTGGGTTTCTTGTAGTCCTCGCTGCTGTACAGCATGTATTGATGCAAGGACTCGCCGTAGATCGGGGTGCCGCGGCGGCGGGCTTCATGGATAGCGGACACGCCGGTCGCGGCGGAGACGTGCATCATGTAAAGCGCGGTGCCCGGAACTTTCTCGGCCAGCCGGATGACGCGCCGGAATGATACGTCCTCGGACAACGTGTTGTGGACCTCGGCCATGTTCTCGAATCCGGCGCGGCCTTCGCGAATGAGCTTGCCATACATGTGCATGACAATGTCGTTGTCCTCGGAGTGAATGACGCCGAGGCCCTTGTTCGCGGCCAGCACCTGAAAAATCTCCCAAATATCTCCGAAATCAACCATTCGCCCCTTCCGGCTCGGTGTGATGTCGGTGGTGAAGATTTTCACCGTTGCAAAACCCGCCTGGATTGCCTCGCCGATCTGGCCGGGCAGGTCGATCGGCAGCGCGCCTTCCACCATCAGGTGCTGTGCGTAGTCGCAGGCGGAATGGCCTTTCCAGTCCTCCTCCCGCTTCTCGATCGCGTCGCGCACATCCTTGCCCTGCTGCGCGCGGGTGAAGTCGATCATGGTCGTGGTGCCACCATGCACAGCGGCTTTGCTGACGACGTCGGGCGGCGCGGTCAGCGTCGCGGTGCCGTCCGGGCCGGGGAGGTGCCACTTACAATGAACGTGAGGATCGATGCCGCCCGGGATGACGATCTTGCCGCGCGCATCGATCACCCGCGTGCCCTCCGGCACCGGAATGCCGTTCGGAGCCGCAATGGCGGCGATGGTCCCGCCGGAGATTAAAATGTCATGTGCGCCAACGCCTTGAGGCGTTACCACCGTGTCGCCGCGGATCACCAGATCGATCATCGTGCCCCCCTATTGGTCTTCGCTGCGGTCATCGTCGCGCGTCCGCGCCCTGTCGGCAAGCAGGGCATGTCAGGATTGTCAGCGCAGGGTACGATCGACGGGCCGGCTGCACCGCCTCATGATTGCAGACGGCTACCGGAAGGCGGAGAGACGGCGGCCAGATCGCCTGCCGATCCGCGCGCCATCGGAACGGCGTGACCGTAAACTGCTTCGATCGAGGACCCGATCAGCAACCCATTCTGGTCTTAAGGGTCGTTACGAAGTGGGCGGCCCGGGGTGAACCGGCGATGACCTTGTCAGGATCGATCCCGGCCAACAGTTTGAACGAATGCTCGCCCTTCCCGTAGGGCGCTTTGGCCTTGCACGCCGCGGTAGCGTCCGCCAACGCCTGATAGACCGAAACCTTCGCTATGGTTTCAACGTCTCTGCCGGCCCGGGGCAGTTTTGCCGGGCGAAAGCCCTGGCCGAAGAACGCCCCCAGCGTGGCGTGGTCGGTCAGAAACCAGCTCTCCATGCACTGAACCATCAAGTGACAATCATCATCCGTGGCGTTTGCCGGGGTAACCCAGTGATCGCCGGACCGATGCAGCAGGTGCTGCCATGGCGACGTGTGGGTAACCGCATCTTCACTATCGACCAGCAGCATGGCTGCCTGCGTGCCCAGCTTCAACGCCGTGCAAAAAATCGTCGTAAGCTTGCCTGCGGCCGCCGCACGCGACAATCCGAGGCATATGGCCTGTCAGGCCGGCACGGTTCAGAAACGTCGCGAAACCTTCCCGACAGGCGGTCCGAAGAAATTTTGAGTCACCGCCGCCCTCGACGTAAAGGCGCATCCCTACCATCGTGTTCCGCCGATCTCGCCCCGTGTCCAAAGTTCGCCCAGGCGATAGCGGTCCAACCAGACCTCCACGTCACTTTTCGATAATCGGCGCAATGTCGTCGCGCCCTCATGTTTCTCACAGATCAGCACGGCTTCCGGCGTGTCGGTCATGGCGTCCACCAGGACATCCGAATGCGTTGTCGCGATGATCTGGCAACGGGTCGAGGCGTCTTTGAGCAAGTCCGCGAGGGTTGGCAGAATATCGGGGTGCAGGCCCAATTCAGGTTCCTCGATACAGACCAACGGCGGCGGGTTCGGATCGCACAAAATCGCCAGCAGGCAAAGATAGCGCAGCGTGCCATCCGAAAGGCGTGTCGCCGGAATGGTCATGTTGCCTTCGTGGAAAAAGACCTGAACAGTACCGCCTTCGATCTGCACGTCGAAGTCATCGATCCCGCCGTATAACTTTCGAAGTGCATCGAGAAGGCGCGCTTTCGATGTCCGGTCCCGGCGCAACCGGTTGAGAACAAGGCCCAGGTTGCTGCCGTCCGACTCCAGCCATTTGTTCGGCAGATCGACTTTTTGCGGCAACCGTGGCGCGCTATAACGACCGAAGGTCCATTCCCGATACAAACGAATGTCTGGAAATATCTCTCCAAGATAGGTGATTTCGGGGAAGCGGTCGGGGTCTCGGCGTTGTGCCAGAATCGAGCGGTCTGCATCGACCAACGCGCGCGTAGGAATACGCTTTTTTCCTTCCGGATAGAGAACCGGGCGCCCCTGTTCATAATGATAATAAATGGATGGCCCGGTCTGACCATTATCCGATTTGTCATTCTCGATTCGCTCATCGACAATTTCGAAACGCTGCGCCACTTCGGTAAATGAAAGGACATACCGCAGACTGGTTGGCCCCTTTGGATTTGAAATGACGGCATTAATGCTCGCCGTGGGCGTGTGCTCGGCTCCTTTCCAAAGCCAATCACGTATTCCGCCGCCTTCGCGCACGGATGTGGATAGTAGTCCCGGAGCGTGCTTCAGCAGACCGATGGCTTCCAACAAATTGGATTTACCCGATCCATTGGTGCCAATCACCAAATTGAGCGGCCCAAGTGGAATCGGCTTCTGGTTAGTCCCGAAGCTCAGGAGGTTCGACAGCGTGAGTTGTTCGACCAGCATGGGGTTCCTATCGTCGCCCTAACATAATGGGATAACGCAGTGTGGAATAGCGCTATCTTACCCTCGTGTCCTCGGCCCGAATATCCAGGCGATCCATAGCTATCCACGCCCCGTCACGTCCATGCTACTCTCACAACCGTTAAGCCGGAGGCACCATGATGCAAATACCCAAACGGCTGCGGCGCGAACTGCGCCAACTCGCGACGAAGGCGGAGGAAGCAGAACTGCGCGCCGCGCTGCAACCCCTCGCCAACGACTTCAAGCGGTGGGAGAGCGGTGCAATCGACAGTTTTGATCTGAAAGCGTTGATCCAGGACTTCCACCAGGTCGCCGGACGGGAGATCTACCTGCGCTATGACACGCCCGACCCCTCGCTCATGGTCGCCAATGCGATCGTGTTGGGGATGCTCGATCCGGCGGCCGTCTCACCCGAGCTCATGACCGAACTTGCCCGCATGATCGAATTCCAAAAGTCATTGCTGGAGGACGGCGAGACAGAGACGCAATCCGCATGACACAAACTTTCGACATCGCGGTCATTGGCGCCGGCATGGCCGGGGCTACCGCCGCCGCGTTCCTGTCCGCCAGCAAACGCGTCGTGCTGATCGAGGCGGAAGAAGTCGCCGGATACCACACGACCGGCCGCTCCGCCGCGATCTGGATACAGAACTATGGCCCGCCCGACGTGCGCGAGCTCACCCGGCTGTCGCGGGCATTCTACGAAAACCCGCCCGCCGGATTCTCCGACATCCGTTTGATTCGGCAGTGCCCGGTTTTACTGGTGGCGCGGGATTCGCAGTGTGCGGACCTGGAAGCGGCGCTGGCCACCGGCGAAGGCATGCGCCGGATCACGGTCGCGGAAGCGCATGCGCTGGTTCCAGCGCTCCGCCCCGGCTATCTCGCCAGTGCCGCGCTGGAGGAGGACGCGTTCGACATGGACGTCGCCGCGATCCATCAGGGTTTTCTGCGCATGCTCCGCGCCAACGGGGGCGCCCTGGCGTTGCGCAACCGGGCGCAACGGATCGAACGGCACGGGGATGTGTGGAGCATTGATACCTCCGCCGGTGAGACGGTTCTGGCGCCGATCCTCGTCAACGCGGCCGGCGCCTGGGGCGACGACGTAGCCGCCCTGGCCGGTGTCATCCCGCTCGGCTTACAGCCCTGCCGGCGCACGGCGGCGATTATCGATCCGTCACCATTCGATGTGTCAAACTGGCCCCTGATCTGCGACGTCAACGAGGAATGGTACGCTCGGCCCGAAGCCCGCACTCGCCTGATGGTGTCTCCCGCCGACGCGACACCGAGCCACCCGCACGATGTGCAACCGGAGGACATCGATGTCGCGATCGGCATCGACCGAATGCAGCAGGCGCTGGACATCACCGTCCGCCGGGTGGAGCACAGTTGGGCGGGACTGCGCACGTTTACGCCGGACGGAAGCCTGGCGTTTGGCTGGGACCCGCACGTCGCGGGGTTCTTCTGGTGCGTGGGGCAGGGCGGTTATGGCATCCAGACCGCCCCGGCCGCCGGCCGCTTTGTTGCCGACCTGATTCTGGGGCGCGAGCCAGAAGCGGCTGCGCCACTGGTGCCGGTCGTTGCGCCAGGACGTTTCGGTTGCACCCGTTCACGATAACGTGACCGTTTCGCGGCAGATTCAACCACATATCATTTGAACTGTCATCGCACCGATGGGTGCGACGAAACGACAAAATGGTTCGGGGATGATATGCGCGCTCGTTTGATGCCTATTCTGTTGCTGGCCGCCCTGGGGGGCTGCTCATTGTTTTCCAGCCAACAAAAATTCACGGTTTACTTTGAGCCTTACTCGGCGAAACTCGGTCTTCAGTCGCTTGAAACCATTCAGGCAGCCGGGCGCTACGCGCAAGACCACCCGTGGCTCCCGGTGGCGGTGATAGGCTACGCGGCACCGGCCGACCGGGAGCATGATGCCGATGGCCTGTCCGCGCAAAGAGCCGATGTTGTGAAGGAAGTCTTGGTCGGTGACGGCCTGGGGGCCACCCGGATCGTGATCAAAGCCAACGGCGTGACCGATCCGGGACGTGCGCCGGGTTTGGAAATGCGCCGGGTTGATATCGAAGTCGGCCAGGAGGCCACCATCGCCGCGCGATGATCAGCAGGCTGAATCCGTTACGATCTGGTCCATCGGGATGTCGTGCGGCTGCGGATAGATCGTGCGCAATCGGGACAAGGTGAACCCGATACCGATTGTGCGTGGCCGGATCGGCATCGAGGCGAGGGTCCGGTCATAGAAGCCGCCACCGTAGCCCAGCCGATACCAGGCACCGTCGAAACCGACCAGCGGTACCAGCAGCGTATCGGGTTGCACCGGCTCACCCTCAGTCGGATACGGGATGTTCCACACACCGAGTGCCATCGGCGCCCGCGGCCGCCAGGGACGAAAGATCAGTGGCTGTGCCTTGCCGACGACAACGGGCAAGGCCAATGACACACCTGCTTTGTGCAAACTCCGCACGATGGGGCGCGGATCATATTCACCCTTGTACGGCCAGTAAAAACCCAGCACTTGCGCTGGTTTCTCTGACAACACAGCCGTCAGCCTTTCGGTGATCCGCCGTTGCCCGGCCCCGCGGTCGGACGCGGAAAGCGCCAACCTCCGAGCGATCAGGACCTCCCGCTTGGCCTTGCGCCACAGACGGACATCGGCCCAATCGTTCGAAGGCGCCGGAGCATCGGCGAGGCCGGCATCCACCTCATGCAGGAAGCATGCAGGGGAGCTGTATTCGCCGGGGTTCATCAGATGACCGCCTCCGCACGCAGTGTAGCGATGGCGGCTGCGTCGTAGCCAATGTCCGCCAGCACCGAGTCGGTATCGGCCCCCGCTTGCGGGGCGATCGTATCCAGCTTGCCGCCGCCGTGAGCCATCTGGAAGCCGGAGCCCATCAGGCGGATCGGACCGTATGGGCTGTCCACCGTTTGCATCACCCCGCGCGCCACGACCTGGGGATGGTCGATGATATCCTCGATTTTCCAGATGCTGGCACAAGGGGCGCCGGCGTCGTTCAGGCGACGTTCCCAGCTTTTGGCGTCGTCCGCGGCCAAGGCTGATTCGATGATCGCACGCAGGGCTGTTTCGTTCTCCTTGCGCAGGAACCAGTCGCCGAAGCGGGAATCGTCGAACAGGTCGGTGCGGCCGAGTGCTGTCATCAACGAGCGGTATTGCTTCTCGTCATTCACCGCCAACAGCAGGAAGCTGTCCTTGGCACGAAACAAATTGGCAGTCACCTTGCGGCTGATCGCCTGGTTGCCGGCCTGATGCTGATGGTGTCCGGCGACGGTGAAATCGGCGACCTGGGTGGTCAGGAACGCCAGGCTGGCCTCCAGCATCGATACATCCAGGAACTGACCGCGACCGGTGTGGGTGCGCTGGAACAGCGCCGAGGAAATCGCGAAAGCCCCTGTTGCTCCGGACAGCACATCGCAGACCGCGAAGCCTGCCCGTGTTGGCCCCATTTCCTCGTGGCCGGTGATCGCCATGATGCCGGACATTGCCTGGATCTTGCCGTCGTAGCCGGCCTCGTGACTGGCCGGGCCGGTTTGGCCGAAGCCGGAGATCGCGCAATAGATCAAGCGGGGATTGATCGCGGACAACGCCGCATATCCCAGCCCGAGGCGGTCCATCACGCCACCGCGAAAATTCTCCATCACCACGTCGGCTTGGGCCGCCAGTTTCAGCACGATGTTCCGCGCCGCCGGTTTTTGCAGGTCCAGGGTCAGGCTTTTCTTGTTGCCGTTTACCGCGATGAACGACGGCGCCATGTTGCGGTCGGCCCATTCCCGGGACAGCGGCGTGCGGCGCATATCCTCACCGCCGCGCCGTTCAATCTTGATGACATCGGCGCCCAGCAAAGCCAGTTGGTAGCTGGCATACGGTCCGGCGAGCACCTGGGTGAAGTCCAGGATGCGAACGCCGGAAAACGGCCGCCCCGCCTTCGAAGTGTCGCTCATGCTGCTTTGACCGCACGGTTCGGCCGGGCGAGTTCCTTTTGCCGGTCGAATTCCTCGCGACGGCGTTGCAATTCGGCCTCGCCGATCTGTTCCAGGTTCAGGTAGTCCAGCTTCCATTTGCCATCGTCGTTCCAGCGCAGCGGTGACTGCATCGTGGTTTGCGGACCCGGCGCGGTTTCCAGAAGATGCAGCGCCAGGGCCAGTGTCGCGTCCTGGGATGCGGGATCGTGCGGCTTGCCGGCGCTGTTGCCCAGCGGGAAGTCGCTAAACAGAAAGCGGGGCGCGGCGGCGTGCTCAACGATGTCCTTGGCGCAGCCCATCAGAACGGTTGGGATTCCGTTTGCTTCCAGATGGCGGGCAACGAGGGTGCTGGTCTGGTGGCAGACCGGGCAGTTCGGCACGACGATGGCGACATCGACGCCGTCCTCACGCAGGCGGGCCAGGATTTCCGGGGCGTCGGTCTCGACCGTGACGCGATGGCTGCGATTGGTGGGGGCGCCGTGGAACCGCGCGGCCACCGCCCCGATCCGTCCCTGTTCGGCCGCTCGGCGCAACGCGGGCAGCGGGAACCAGGTGCCGCTGTCAGTCGCTGTGGTGTGGGTGCGATCGTAGCCGATGTGGGAGATCCGCAGATCGTGGTCCACCGACGTATCACCCGAATACACCGTGTAGAACTTGGCGCTGCCGTTATACGCCGCACCGGGTCCCTGGTCGCCCTTGTCCGGTTGATACGGCGCGGCGGTGGTGATGATTGCCACCTTGGACTGGCTTAATGGCTTGCTCAGCGTCGTGAACGGTGCGGCCAGGTAATGCGCCCAGCGGTACGGCGTGGTGTAGCCGATCGCGGTGTAATACTCGCGCGTGCGGCGCATATAGGGGATCGGCGAGTCGTAATCCGGGGCAAAACCAAGCAGGGCGTCGAGAGTTTGTTCCATTTGGGTCCTCCACATGCTGGTTTCGGCCAGCGTTGGGGAGAACGTCGCATGCGGGGGTGGATCGCCGCAAGGTATGCGCCGGGGTGTTCCAGTCTAGAAGTGGAACGTCCAGCCTGGCAGGATGGTCCGCAGCAGTTGCACAAGGGTGTTTCCGGCATATGCGCCGGCATAGGCGAATGTCTGATAGGGTGTGACCGCATAGACGTTGGCGGTCACCAGCGCGTTGGCCTTCCAACCATAAAGACCGAATGTTTCCATGGCCCAATAGGCCGGGGTATTGAGTGTCCGGCTGACCGAGAGCGAGACCAACAGGGCGGTTTCCGACGCATCGTCGCCGATACCTTGCAGGGTTTGGACGGCGCTGATCACCATGCCGCAGATGAAGGCCAGAACCAGAGTGGCCGAGAATATCTTGACCAGTGAGAATAACCATCCCGACCCGTGCGGATTCCGTGCCCAATCGGCTTCCGGCTGAGCACCCCGTTTTGCTGAAACGGCGCCTTGGTTGGCCTTTTTATAAGGATTAGCCATGATTTTTGGCCGTCTCTGCAATTGCCTGTCGCATGCCTGTTACAGGTAATGTTTGGAGGCAGCAATCATAAAGGCAGCTGGATCGGCGAATGTATCACGCGCCCGGGGAGCCGCAGGCAAACGGCGATTTCAGGCCGGTCCAGCCGCGATGTTGTCCAACAACCGAACGCTTCCCAATTTGGCGGCCGCGATCAATCTGGCCCCTGGCTGCGGCCGATCGATCGGAACCAGGGTTGCACCCTCCACCAGCGCCAGATAGCCGACGTCGAAGCCCTTTTGTTCCAGGCTTAGCCGTGCGTCTTGGAGGCACTCGGGAACCGGCGTTCCGCTGGACATCCGCTCGACGGCCGTCCGAAGCGCCGCGATCAGAGCCGGAGCGGTGGCCCGTTCCGTCACCGACAAAAATCTGTTCCGCGATGACATGGCCAGCCCATCGGCTTCGCGTACCGTCGGCACCCCGACAATGGTCAACGGCAGCAGCAGATCGGCGACCATGCGTTGCACGACTTGCAACTGTTGCCAGTCCTTCTCGCCGAAGAACGCGCGGTCGGGCCGCACCTGGCCGAACAGCTTGGCGCAGACGGTCGCCACGCCGCGGAAATGTCCGGGCCGCGCATCGCCTTCCCAGCGTTCGGACGGGCCGCCAACCACGACGGTCGTGGCCTCGCCGGGCGGATACATTGTTGCCACGTCCGGCAGCCAGACCAATGCGCAGCCTTCCGCCTCCAACGTCGCCAGATCGCCGGCCTCATCCCGAGGGTATCGGGACAGGTCTTCAGTCGGGGCGAATTGAAGCGGGTTCACGAAAATGGAGGCGACCGTGGCGGCCCCGGACGCGACGCCGGCCCGCACCAAGGTGCGGTGCCCCTCATGCAGCGCACCCATCGTCGGCACCAATGCCAATGTCTCGGCTTGCAGGCGCAGGCGCGCACAGGATTGGCGTAAATCGGAAAGGGTGCGAGCGATCAACATGCGGCGGAACTTGGTCCAGACGGCCGTTTCTGGCAACCGGTTCCGCACCGGTTCCATAAACGCAGGCCCCACCACTCCGCGTCACGGTCCGGACGCGTGTCCATACGGACACACACCGGACCATGACGGCAATGGAATGGCAGGCCGCCGGTATGAACGCAGGCCGAAATTAGCCCTTCACACCCAGCAACTCGACGTCGAACATCAGTGTTGCGTTGGGGGGGATGACGCCACCGGCGCCGCGGGCGCCGTAGCCGAGGGCCGGCGGAATGATCAGTGTGCGAGAGCCTCCGACCTTCATGGTGGCGACACCCTCATCCCAGCCGCCGATCACCTGGCCGCGGCCGATGGAGAACTCGAACGGCTGGCCGCGATCGAGCGAGCTGTCGAACTTCTTGCCCTTGACGCCGTTTTCATAGAGCCAGCCGGTGTAGTGCATGACGCAGGTTTGTCCGGTCTTCGGCATGGCGCCGTCGCCGATCTTGCTGTCCGTGATCTGTAAGCCTGATGCTGTTGTCATCGTTTTACCAATGTCCTGAGCCGAAACGGCGGTGGGAGCGACGGCCACAAAGAGACCGAGCGAGGCGGTTGCGAAAATAGCCGAAGCCAGACCGCTTAAACGCTGGAAACGCCGCATCGTTCAACTCCTTGTTGCGCATCGCTGAGAGAGAGCCACCTTGTTAACGCAAAAGACGTTGCGGTTCTATCGCCTATTTCCATCGTGGTGACCCGGCCGGATTGCACACCTCGGCCGCCCCGCTTAGAGTTACTCGTCAGTAGGAGGGAACCCCCAATGGATCTTCGCTTTACCCCGGAAGAGCTCGCCTTCCGCGAGGAAGTTCGCACGTTCATCCGCGAAAATCTGCCGGCCGACACGCGCGACCGCATGAAACTCGGACATCCGCCGCGCAAGGAAGACACCATCCGCTGGCAGCGCATCCTGAATGCGAAGGGCTGGGCGGCGCTGTCGTGGCCGAAGGAATGGGGCGGACCCGGCTGGACCGCGATCCAGAAGATGATCTTCCTGGAAGAAAACCTGATGGCGCCGGCGCCGGAACTGCTGTCCTTCAACATCACCATGCTGGGACCGGTGCTGATCCAGTTCGGGACCGAGGAACAGAAAAAGCGCTTCCTGCCGCGCGCGGCGAATCTGGACGATTGGTGGTGCCAGGGGTTCTCGGAACCCGGCGCCGGGTCCGATCTGGCCTCGTTGAAGACGGCGGCGAAGCGGGACGGCGACGATTATATCGTGAACGGGCAGAAGATCTGGACCTCCACCGCGCATAACGCCGACTGGTGCTTCCTGTTGGTCCGCACCGATCCCAACGCCCGCAAGCGGCAGGAGGGAATCTCGTTCATCCTGGTCGATATGAAGACGCCGGGTATCACGGTGCGCCCGATCATCTCGATCGACGGTAGCCATCATCTGAATGAGGTTTTCTTCGACGACGTGCGCGTGCCGGTGTCTATGCGCATCTACGAGGAAAACAAAGGCTGGGACGTCGCGAAATACCTTCTCGGCAACGAACGCACCGGCATCGCGCGCCTTGGCAAATCGCGCGAACGGGTGAATGCCGCCGTGTCGATGGCCAAGGAAGTCAATTTCGGCGGCAAGCCCTTGATCGAGGATCAGATCTTCCGCCAGCGCGTCGCGCAGTTGCAGGTCGATATGAAGGCGCTTGAGATCACCCAGTATCGTGTCGTCTCGGCGTTCGACAAGGCCAAGGGCGCGGGCAAGCCGGACCCGTTGTCGTCGGTGCTGAAGGTGAAGGGCACCGAATTGTTGCAAGCCACCACGGAACTCGCGGTCGATGTCTCCGGTCCGATGGCGACCCCGATCTGGGCGCAGGAACTGGCCGAGATGAACGAACCCGACGATCTGATGGAAGCCGGCAGCGCCGGGACCGGCAGCTATCTGATGCTGCGGGCAGCCTCCATCTACGGCGGCACGAATGAGATTCAGAAGAATATTCTCACCAAAGCGGTATTGGGGCTGTAATGGATTTTGATCCGTCCGACGACCAGCGCCTGCTGGTCGAAAGCGTGAGCCGCATGCTTGGCGACACGTATAGTTTTGCGCAACGCAAGGGCTACATGGCCTTGCCTGAGGGTTATTCGCCTGCCGTGTGGTCCCAGTTCGCCGAACAAGGGCTGCTGGGACTGCCGTTCGCCGAGGAATATGGCGGGTTCGGCGGCACCGCCCAGGAAGTCATGCTGGTGATGCAGGCGTTTGGGCGCGTGCTGGTGCTGGAGCCGTATTTCCCCACCGTCGTGCTGTGCGGAACCGCGTTGAATGTCGCCGGATCGGCGGCGCAGAAGACCGCTATGATTCCGGCCATCGCCGAAGGCCATTTGAAAATGGCCTTTGCCCACAGCGAACGTCAGGCTCGGTATGACCTGTCCGATGTCGTGACCACGGCGAAACAGACGGCCACTGGATGGGTGCTGGACGGATCGAAGACGGTCGTTTCGCACGGCGAGGCCGCGGACAAGATCATCGTCAGCGCACGCACCAGCGGCGACCGATACGAGGAAGACGGACTGTCGTTGTTTATCGTCGATGCGCACGCGTCCGGTGTGGCGATGCGTGGCTACGTCAGTCGTGACGACACCCGGGCTGCGGATATCTCGCTGTCCAACGTGACCGATGCGGAATTGCTGGGCGAAGTCGGCGGCGGTCTGGCCATCATCCAGAGAGTCGTCGAGGCCGGGATCGCCGCCTCCGCCGGGGAGACCGTCGGCGCGATGGAAGCGATGAACGAGATGACGCTGGAATACAGCAAAACCCGGGTTCAGTTCGGCAATCCGATCGGCACCTATCAGGTCGTGCAGCACCGGATGGCCGACATGTTTATGATGCAGGAGCAAGGCCGCAGCATGGCGATGCTGGCGACCATGTCGATCGACAACCCGGACGCCGCGTCGCGGGCGCATGATATCGCGTTGGCGAAGGTGGGGATCGGACAGGCCGGGCGGTATGTCTCGCAAAGTGCGGTGCAGATGCATGGCGGCATCGGCATGACCGAGGAATACGCCGTCGGGCACTACTTCCGGCGTTGCATGGTGATCGAGCGGCTGTTCGGCGATCCGGCGTACTACCTGAACAAGCTGGCGGCGGAGGTGGAGTAGATCGGTGCCTGACCGGATCGGCCGCGTTCCGGTCGCCCTGTTGATGTGATCTCGTGCCAAGGCAGGGAGGCCGCAGGGCTATCGCATTTGATAGTTCCACCCTGCCCGGGATATCGCGTCCCGGGGCCACTTGCCGCGAGGCGTGCTCTAACCAGGAGCGTTGTGTCGCGATGAGCGAGCAATCAAGTGGTTATGAATCCATGATATCAAGGATGGCACATGATGACCGGGGACCGCTCGTCCCGGGACTGTATCCGCCGAGGTTCGGTTGCCCAATCCGTAGCGAGATAATACCAGTCCGCGTTGAGGCCGACTCTTGCCTCCATCGTCATGGCCTGGCTTGTCCGGGCCACCTGTCGCGGCACCGTCGAGTCACGGGTGCCCCGGACAAGCCGGGCTATCACGGATATGGAATGGTCGCGGTTTGCCCGCCAAATGCGTTTCGCCCGGGAATTGCATGCCCGGACCGTTCCGGTTGGCCGGTGCGCGTGCGAAAGCGCCCCCGGAATCAGAGGGTGCGACGCATGTCCGGGAAGGCGGGACTCAGGGAGGGGCGGTGGCCAGCCTCGGGCCGGGCGGGTCCAAAATCGGCGCCTCGCCAATCATGTACCCCAACACTTGGCGGACCGTCTCCGGTGGCGGGAATTTCCAGGCAAAATCCCAGGAGTCCGGCTTTTTGTCCCGTTCCTTCTGAAACGATGTCTCGCGGTACGCCCGCATTTTAAACAGCGTGGGGAAGCTGCCGCCGTAGTTCATTAGGGAATCGGATATTTGGTTCCAGAAATGGCCGGTGCAGAAACTCGGAATGACCGCGAGATCCATGCAGATCGAGAGGATGGTCCGTCCGAGCGGCCGGCGGCGGACCTCGGCATCGAGTTCCTCGGGCGTCGGGATACGGAGATCGTCCGGATCGAACGAAGGCCGCTTGGGCGCCCTTTCGTCATCGCCGGGCTTGGTCCGGCCACCCGGGACTTGGCTCGCCGCCTCCCCGGACGTTGGCTCCTCCCCCTGCGGTTCGGCGGCCGGTTTGGCCGGCGTACGCTCGCGCGGGTCCCTGGAGTACACGAATCCGATCTCGCGGCCTTTTGCGGCGCGGGCGAGCAGGTAACGCTCCAATGCCATTGCCCGCAGAATGCCGCGCTGTAGCCGGGCGAGGATGGTCGGCAGGATGTAGGTGCCGCAAACCCCGGCCACGATGGCGAACTCGACGTTGGCGGCGCGGTCCGGGACGGTCTCAACGAGGCGACGGCCATGACCGAGCAGGACTCGGACGACATGCAGCAGGGCGGCGAGGCGTTCCGGCATCGTGCGGCCGGCCCGGTCCTGTGCGGGATCGGGCGTGGCAGGCCGGGTCATGGTTGGCGCCGTGTGCTCCATGTTTGTAAACTAACATAATAGTTAGTTTGTGTCAACCCTGGCGTGCGTGGGACACAGGGTGACCGCGTGAATGCTCGTTGCGGAATTGGCTTATTCACCTCAGGAGGTCGTAGATGGCCGGGCCAAGCCCCATAGGCATCAGGATAAGCCGTCGGTGGGGCGGATTTGCCCATTCGTCATGGCCGGGCTTGGCCCGGCCACCCACGACTTGCCTTGAAGACGCCCGTAAAGTCGTGGGTGACCGGGCCAAGCCCGGCCATCACGGAGAGGGGAAAACCATGTCCGTGGCACAAACCTTCTTTTGAACTCTACCCCGCCGCCGCGACCGCCTTGCCGCCGGACAACCGGAAAATCCGGTCCAGCCGCTCCACCCCGGTCAGCCGGTGGGTGATCAGAATAACCGTCCGCCCTGACGCCGTTTCGTTCAGCGTCTCCAGGAATGCCCGTTCGGTGTCGGAATCCAGCCCGGCGCACGGCTCGTCCAGAATAAGGATCGGGGCAGGCGACAGCAGCGCCCGGGCCAGCGCCAGACGTCGGCCCTGACCGCCGGAGAAGCGCGTGCCGCCCTCACCCACCCAGGTGTCCAGACCATCCGGCAGGGCTCGCACCATGTCGCCAATCCGGGCCGCATCCAGCGCCGCCCACAGCGCCGGTTCACCGGCATCCGGTAGCGCCAACAGCAGATTCTGCCGGATCGTATCGTCGAACAGATGCGTGGCCTGCCCCAGCCAGGCGATCCGCGCCCGCACCAGTGCCGCCGGCAACGTCGCGATATCGGCCCCACCCAGACGAACCTGCCCGGACCTGGGCGCCACGACTTTCAGCGCCAGCGCCGCCAGTGTGGATTTCCCGGCGCCGGACGGTCCCAGCAACGCCACCCGCGCCCCTTGCGGGACCTCCAGCGTCAGCCCGTCGAACACCAGCGGACGGTCCGGCGACCAGCGAAATTCGACGCCTTCGAACGACAGGTTGGCCGCCGCCGGCATCGCGGCGGGATCAGCCGGGTCGGGCACCGGAACCGGAGCATCGGCTGCCTCAAGAACACGTTTTGCGGCGGCCGAGGCGTGGCCGGCCAGCGCGCCCGCGCGGGTCAACCCGCCGACGGCCTCGAACGCCGCCAGCACCAGGAATGCCGCGCCAATGGCCGCCCCGGGGTTGTCCGCGGCATCGATCAGAACCGCCAGAACGGCGAGTTGCGCGCACAGGAACGACGCGGCCCCGGCCAATGCGGTGCGGCTGACCATGGCCTGCTGGGCCGTCAGCAACGCGCCTTCTTTGGCTTGCACCGCCGCCAGCATCCGGCCCTCGGCGGCGAACGCCCGGACCTCCCGCAGGCCGGTCAATGCATCCAGGGCGGCCACCCGCAGGGCGCCGGCTTCAACCGCCAGCCCGGTTCCGGTTCGGCCCGACGCGCGCGCCGCCAGCCAGGGCAGCACGAACGCCGCGGCGGCAAACAGCACGCCGACTTCCGTCGCAAGACCCGGGACACGATGCCCGAGCAGGAGAATCAGGGCCGGCAGCAGCAGGACCGCGCTGGCGAGTGGCAGCAGAATGCGCAGATACAGACCGTCCAGCGCCTCGATATCGCCGACCAGACGGGCCAGCACGTCGCCGGCCTGACGGAACCCGAGGCCCCCGGCCGACGTGCGGGCGAGCCTTCCGAAGAACCAGACCCGCATATCGGCCAAGGCGCGGAACATCGCGTCATGGGTCACCAGCCGCTCGCTGTAGCGCAGTGCGACGCGGGCCGCGCCGAGACCGCGCAGCAAGGCCGGGAATGCAATCCCACCGGCCAGAACGGCCGCACCGACGGTCATGCCGGCGACCGACATCAGGCCGACAGCCGCGACCACCGCGGCCAATGACAGCCACAGCCCCGCCAGCAGCCAGCCGGTTTGGCGGCTCCACAACCCGATGATCCGGAACAATGGCCCGCTCATCATGCTACCCCCCGCACCGAAACAGCCTTGCCGTCGCGCAGATCAATCCGTCTGCCGCCCAGGCCGGTCGCGGCGGAGGAGTGACTGGCCAGAATCACCGTGCGCCCGGCCGCCAGACGGCGCAGGCTGTCGAGGACCTCTTGCTCCGTCGCCGGGTCCAGATGCGCCGTCGGCTCATCCAGCAAGAGCAACGGGGCGTTCTTCAGAAAGGCGCGGGCGATGGCGACCCGTTGTGCCTGACCGCCGGACAGGCCGTAGCCGCCCTCTCCGATCACCGTGTCCAGCCCGTCGGGAAAGCCCGCGGTGAACCCGTCCAACCGGGCAGCCTTCGCGGCCGCGGTCACCTCGGCGGCGGTGGCCTCGGGACGCGCAAACAGGATGTTGTCGCGGATCGACCCGGAGAACAGCACCGGCCGCTGTCCGATCCACGCGGTCAGGCGGGACAGGGCCTGCGGCACCAGATCGGTGATATCGACCGCGTTGATCGTGACCTTTCCACTGTCCGGGCGGACGAACCCGAGCAGGATTTCTATCACCGATGACTTGCCCGAACCCGACGGTCCGGCGAGGACCAGCGTTTCACCGGCCGACACGCGAAACGACAGCCCGTCCAATGCCGGCCCGCGCGTGGCGTCCCAGGTCAGCACGACGTTGTCGAATGCGAGGCTTACCCCCCGCGCCTCGATATTGCGGATTTGCCGCGGCGGGTCGGGCTCGGGCAGGGGAGGTAGCGCCACCAGTGATTCCGCTGCCCCGGTCGCATGCAGCCGGTCCTGATACGCGGCGGAGTAGGTGCGCAGCGGCGCGAAGAACTCCGGTGTCAGCAGCAGAACCGCCAGCGCCGGCCAGATCAGGTCGGCGCGGTGGCCTTGTTGCAGCAGGCCGAAATAGTGGATCGCCAACACGACCATGGCCAGGGCGGCGGCGAGGTCGAGCACAACGGACGACAGGAACGCGACCCGCAGGACCCGCATGGTGCGAACACGCAGTTCGGCGGCGGCGCGGCCCAGCGAGGCGGCTTCATCCTCCGTTCGGCCATAGAGGACGATCGTCGCGATGCCGCGGACCCGGTCCAGAAAGCGGGCCTGCAACCGCGCCATGGCAAGGAACTGGTTGCGCGATGCGGCAGCAGCCCCGATGCCCGCGATGGCCATGCCCACCGGAATCAGCAGGCCGCAGCCGAGCAGCAGCAGGGCCGCCCAGGAATCGGCATACAGCACCGCCAGCAGCACGATCGACGGCCCGGCGATCGCGAATATCTGCGCCGGGAGGTAGCGGGAGAACAGGCCGTCAAGAGCCTCGATCTTGTCCACGACGATGGTGGCGAGCTCACCCGAATGCCGAACCCGCAGCAGGGCCGGCCCGGCGTGGAGCAGGCGGGACAGGGCGTCGCTGCGCAAACGGCGTCGTGCCGCCGCGCCGGCCCTAAACGCGGCGCGCTCATTCAAATACGAAAACACCGCCCGCAAGATCGCGAGGACGCCAAATGCCGCCAGTGCCCTGGCATCCAGCAGCGAGCCGGCAAAAGCCGCCGTCAGCACCGTGGCGGCCGCGAAGGCCTGGCCGATCGCCGCGACCGTCCCCAGCACATGCCACAACAGCACCGGCCTCGCGGCTCGGTTGCCTAAGCGTTGTTCACTGCGCAGCCACGATTTCGCGGCTGCCTGATTTGAGTCTGCCTGTGCCATGGGAAGGGATTAACGCAAGGCCGCGGCGATGGACAGTACGGGAAAACACCTGGATCGCTAATCCTGGATTCCTGGAGTTGGTTGTCGGCGCGACGGTCCGCCGCTTCAGGCCAGACCTACCTTGGCGAACTTTTTTTGGAGCATATCGGCGTCGAAGGGTTTGAAAATGTATTCGTTGGCACCCGCATCGAATGCGTCGGCGATGTGCCGGACATCGTTTTCGGTCGTGCAGAACACGACAATCGGCGCCGATCCGCCTTCGGACGACCGCAACGCGCGCAGAAATTCGATGCCGTTCAGCACCGGCATATTCCAGTCGAGCAAGACCGCCTTCGGCATGGAGAGACGGCACGCCTCCAACCCGGCCTGGCCATCGACGGCCTCCTCGACGACGAAGTTCATGCCCTGCAGGATGCGGCGGGCAATCGCCCGCACGGTCCGGGAATCATCGACGATCAGGCAGGTTCGGGTGTTCGGGCCAACGCCCGCCGGCTCAGTCGGACATGACACAGTTTCGTCCTCCATGTTTGGCGCGATACAGTGCCGAGTCGGCACGGCGTATCCAGTTCGCGAGGGCTTCGCCGGGGTCGTAGCAAGCCGCCCCGATCGACAGGGTGGGCATATCGACCGGCTGATCGGTCCCCAGTGGCACGAATTGAAGTTTCGCGCAGGCGAGGCGGATGTGATTGCCAACCTCGATCGCGCCGTCCAGCGGGGTTGCCGGCAGGATGAGCGCGAATTCCTCGCCCCCGTACCGCGCCGCGGTGTCCTGGCCGCGGATGCATTGCCGCAGCGTGGCGGCGACGAGGCGGAGAACGTCGTCGCCGGTTTGATGGCCCCAGGTATCGTTGAGACGTTTGAAATGATCGATGTCGATCATCAACAGCGACAGGTCGTCGCCGCTGTTCATCGCGTCGCCGGCGGTTTCCCGCAGGATCGTGTCGAACGCACGGCGGTTGGAGACTTCGGTCAATCCGTCGATCGTCGCATCCCGGCGCGCATCCGCCAGGGTCGTTTCCAGCGTCTTGATCGTCTGCACGGATTGCTGAAGGCGGTTACCGAGCCGTTCGCTACGGCGCGCCATGTCGCGGGCGTCGGCGAGAAGACGTTCGATCAGCGCCGCCAACGGATTGATCGGACTGACAATGGCGCTGGAGGCATCCTGCAGCGTGGCGCCATAGCGTGCCGCATCGGACGTCGCGGTCGCGATGAGGCCCATCACCTCATCAAGGGTGTTGCCGACCCGGACCGAGACGTGGTGCAGGGCAAGTTCCTCCTTGCTGGAGGTGAAAAAATCCGCGTAGAGGTCCTGCATGACCTGCTCATCGAATGGCCGGTCATTCGATATGATGACATCGATCATCCGGTTCAGGCCGGCGTTTTGGCCCGCATGATATTCATACCAGATCGCGAAATTCTGCGGAGTCGGCGGAATCACGCTGCGCCGCATGGAGTCGATGGCCGCCCCCGCGTGGTCCCGGGCCTCTACGATTCGCTCAAGATACATGATTTGCTCTTAGCAGGTGAACAACGGGAGAGTTCGTGAGTTTTATATGCCGTTTTGTGGAAAAACCAATATTTCCTTGGTTATGCTTTGGGTTGAAGGCGGAAATATTTCATCGCGGATCGAAATAAAATGCCCTCCACGGGGTCCGGCGTCTCCCCGAATTGTGGATCGCGGAGAAGGGCTGCGGACCCGGGGAAGGCAGGCCGAACGGGTGAAACCGCGATCGGGGTGGTTTGCGGTCGTCCCATTCATGCGAGCCAACGCCGGTGACCTGATCAGCTGTCAACGGTGGATTTTTGCGCGCTCTTGTCCGCATGCACGTCAGGTTCAGCGAGATGGTCGGTGATGGCTGCCCGTCCTGGCTTGCAGCGAGCCGCTGATATTGGCATGTGGCCGATGATCGGTCAGCATCGTTGGGCGACGACAGCGCACCCTGGGATCACACACCCGGTTTGTCATTTGTGAAACGCTGTTGAGAGGATAAATGGCTCGGGAGGTAGGATTCGAACCTACGACCGATCGGTTAACAGCCGATTGCTCTACCGCTGAGCTACTCCCGAACAGACCCCGCGGCTGCGCTTGCCGGGAGGGCGCTATCTAGTGTCCCTCGTCCGGCCGGTCAACTGCCGAAAGTGGGTCTGATCGAAACTCTGTCATCGGACCGGCACAAATTGTTGCGTGCGGGCGCGGCAATCCCTGTTGGGCATGGTTGATCGCACGCAAAGCGGCCCCTGGTGTCGGGTTTCGGAACGCCGCTGGCGGGCACCGATCCATGCGCGGGTGACCCCCGACGGCCCGCGACTCGAGTCGCGGAGAGATCCCGCTGCGCCGAAACCCAAGGGGCCGAGAGCGATCGCGACATGCGGCTGCCGGAAACCGGGGCGGTTCGGGCTCTTATCTGTCCGTAAATTTTTGCCCGCCGTGGCAATCGATGCGTTGCCGCGGCGAAGCGATCCTGTATGATCGCGCCCGTCCGGACATTCGCTGCGCAACGCGAGCGTTCGGTGGCGTGATAAGAGATTTGAGTTTCGCGGCTGAGTGGAGTAGGTCACGAATCGTCGGACTGAAGCGGGGCTCCGTCCGGGGTCAAGGGTTCGACGGGCATATGCGGGCGTGGTGGAACTGGTAGACGCGCCGGACTCAAAATCCGGTTCCGTGAGGAGTGTCGGTTCGATTCCGACCGCCCGCACCACCGTCTTAACCTCAATTGGGCTTGAAGACCGAGTGAGCAAATCCGTTACTCGCTTCATTCACTGTCTCTCAAACCTATCTGCGCCTCATATCAGGCGGCCGAAATGGCGATGTTTCGGGTGGTGATTTCCACCTTCACGTTCATTGTCACCTCGTAGAACGAGCTGTTAATCGAGCCAATCTGGCGCCGGATGTGTCAGGAAGTCGAAAGCAGTCGATGCATGGTTGGCCCGCATCTTGCGCTCGGGTTCGACACTTGGAGCTTCAAAGCAATCGGCTAAGCCAGCGAAAGCGCCAATTGCCTCAATGCCGGTTCGGTCGCCTGATCCAGATTGGACAGCGTGACCCCGAGCAGGCGCACACCACGCGGCGGCGGGAACAGCGGGCGCAGCAAATCCAGGCTGATCTGCTCGAGGGTCATCTGCTCGGTGATGAGGCCGGCACATGACCGACTCCGCGTGATCTGATGGAAATCGTCATATTTGACTTTCACCGTCACGGTCCGACCCGTCAGCTCTGCCCGGCTGTAAGCAACCCAAAGCTTGGCGATTAACGGTGTCAAGGCAGGCTCGACCTCGTGCCAGGCCACAAGATCCCGTTGGAACGTCGTCTCCACGCCAAAGGATTTGCGCTGGCGGTCGGCGATCACCGGCCGATCGTCCTTCCCGCGCGCCGCCGCAAAGTAATAATCCCCCGCCTTGCCAAAATGGGCGGTCAGGAAAGCCCGTGTCTGCTGGCGGAGATCGCCGCCGGTATGGATACCGAATTCAGTCATCTTTGCCGCCGTTGCCGGGCCGACACCATGGAATTTGCCGACCGGCAGCGTTTCCACGAAGCCCGGACCCATGCTCGGCGTGATCACGAATAGCCCATCCGGCTTGCGATGATCGGACGCCAGCTTGGCGAGGAACTTGTTGTAGGAAACGCCAGCCGAGGCCGTCAGGCCGGTTTCCTCGCGGATGCGGTGTTTGATTTCGCGTGCAATGGCGGTAGCCGACCCTCGGTCCAACAGAGGGTCCGTAACGTCGAGGTGGGCTTCGTCCAATGACAGGGGCTGAATCAGGGGTGTGTAGCAGGCGAAGATGGCTTGAATTTGTTGCGACACGGACCTGTAAACGTCGAAGCGTGGGGGCACGAAGACGAGGTCCGGGCATTTTCGCCGCGCCGTGACGGACGCCATCGCCGAATGGACACCAAACTTACGGGCCTCATAGCTCGCCGCGGCCACAACGCCGCGCTCGCGGGCGCTTCCAACGGCGACCGGTCGGCCGAGCAGCGCCGGATTGTCGCGCTGTTCCACGGACGCGAAGAAGGCATCCATGTCGATATGGATGATGCGGCGCTGACGTGGAACCTGGACGGGGTCGGAGGGCATGACTGGCAAATGATATCACGCGACCGACGCAATGAGTATCAGGTCGGTGCGAGTCCCGGACGACGCCGGAATCGCCGGCCGGAACCTAGTATGTCAGGACGCGTGTTCGAGTTCGACAAGTCTTTGATCGATCTCCGGATTGAGGCGTCAACCGGGGTCGGAGCAGATTTGCCGTGACAGACGTGTCGGCCGAGACGTCATCGCTTTGGGTGATGTCATTCGGATCGCAGTCGAACTGGCCAGCTAAATACCACGCCGCCGTAAGCGCCTATCCTTAAGGCGATATCCATGCTCCCCAACCATCGCGACGATCGAAGAAGAAACCAAGATCAAATCGACGCCACGGTGTGCCGGCGCGACCTCACCCCATCGCTTCTCTTTCTTCGACCCGTCCCAGTTCGCTAACGACGCCCCGCAGGTATTCCGCCAACACGTTTTGCGCGGCGTCCAACGTGCCCCGTTGTCGCTGCACCAGCCGCAACTCTTGCCGTGGCACCTGTCTGTCCGGTAGCGGCAGGAACACCAATTGACCTGTTCGCCGCTCACTCTGCACGTCGATTTCGTTCAGGAAACTGACCGCCAGTCCGGTCAGTACGGCAACCTTCAGCAGTTCTATGGCGTTCGTTTCCACCATGCGATCCACCGCAACCGCGTGGCGCTCCAGCGCATCGGCCATCAACACGCCCAGCGTGACGGATCGATGCGGAATAATCAGCGGGTAGGCGGCGCAATCGCCCAGCGACACGCCGCGCCGGCCGGCGAGTGGGTGATCCGGCGCCACCACCGCGCCGATACGCAGGCCGGCGTGCGCCAGCGTGCGGAGGCCGGGGTCGGCCGGCAGTTGATAACCGAGACCAAGGTCGGCATCGCCGGACAGCACAGCGTTGACAATCGCGTCACGCGGCAATGTCTCGATGACCAGTTTGACGGCCGGATGACGCTCTCGCATCCAGGTAACGGCGGTCAGCAGCAACGTCGTGGCGATACCGCCCATGGTGGCGAGTCGCACCAGGCCGGTGCGGCTACCCTGCAAGCTGGCGAGCTGGCCGAGCACGGCGTCGTAGGACCGCAAGGTCGCACGCACGTGGCCGATCAGAAGCTCGCCGGCCGCTGTCAGCCGCATCCGCCGCGGCAGACGCTCGAACAGTGGCGCACCGAGCTCCTGCTCCAGTGCGATGATCTGCCGGTTGATCGAGGATGCGGCGATCCCAAGCCGCTCCGCCGCGCGGCGGATCGTGCCGGCGCGGGCGACTTCGTCAAGGTAGGTCAGCATGCGGGCGTGCAACATATGCGATGCCTTTAAAGCAGCGGTAAGTGCTCAATTTGATGCTTTTCGGCGTGCCGATCCAGTCCTTAGCATTCCTCACTGCCGCGGTCGGAATTGCCGCCAGAAAGCACCCCGACCCGAACGATTTGGCTTTCACTGCCATGGAGATCGCTGTGCCCAATTCGCCCATCACCCGCCGTTCGACGCTTGCCGGCCTTGCCGGTGCCACCGCCCTGGGTGCGCTGCCACGGGCCGCGCGCGCCGCTCCGACGAAGATCACATTTCTGACCTCATGGTTCGCCGAGGCAGAGCATGGCGGCTTCTACCAGGCCAAGGCGACCGGTCTGTATGAGAAGGCTGGGTTGGACGTAACGATCAAGATGGGCGGCCCACAGGTGAACGGCATGCAGTTGCTGACCGCCGGCGCCGCCGACATCATCGTCGGCTACGACATCCAGGTTCTGAACGGCATCGCGCAGAACCTGCCGATCACCACGATTGCCGCCAGTTTCCAGTTCGACCTGCAAGGGGTGATGACTCACCCCGACATCCACTCGATCGCGGAACTGAAGGGCCATAAGGTGCTGATCGCGGCGACGTCGCACAGCACGTTCTGGCCGTGGCTAAAACAGAAATATGGTTTCACCGACGACATGGCGGGCGTCGACACCTTCAACCTGCAGCCGTTCCTGGTGGACAAAACCCTGGCGATGCAGGGCTATCCGTCATCCGAACCGTATGAGGCCAAGCTGGCCAATGCCGCCGCCAATTTCTTCCTGTTCGGCGATGATGGATACCCGCCGTACGGCACGACACTTGTCAGCACCACCAAATGGCTGGACGCGAACCCGGCGGCGGCGCAGGCTTTCGTCAAAGCGACCATGGAGGGCTGGGTCAGCTACCTGAAGGATCCCGCGCCCGCCAACAAGCTGATTAAGGTCGACAATCCGAAAATGCCGGATGGACAGCTCGACTTCGCGGTCGAATGGATGAAGAAAAACCATGTGCTGGACAAGGGCGGTGTGCCGATTGGCACGATGACCGAGGCGCGTTGGAAGGCCACGCGCGACTTCCTGGTCGAGGCGAATGTACTGAAGCCGGAGGTTCCCTGGCAGAAGGCCTTTACGACTCGTTACGTTGATGGCCTGAACATCGCGATCTGATGTTGGACCGGGTCAATCCCTCGTTTGTCGCCGAGACGGTTCCGGTCGTGGAACTGCTCTCGGCCGACAAGGTGTTCGCCAACGGCACGCGCGGGTTGGCGCCGGTCGATCTGACGATCCGACCGGGCGAATTCGTCAGCCTGATCGGTCCGTCAGGCTGCGGCAAATCGACCCTGCTGAAGCTGATCGCCAACCTGATCGAACCGAGCGACGGACGCTTGGTGTGGTGGCGAGGGTCATTTCGACAGGTTGGTTCGCCTGGCCGCAGGTTGGCGTTCGTGTTCCAGGATCCGACGTTGATGCCATGGGCCAAGGTCGAGGCGAACGTGCGTTTGCCGCTGGAACTGGCCGGGGTGAAGCGAGCCGAGGCGCGGGAGCGTGCGGCCGAGGCGCTGGCCAGGGTCGGATTGACCGAAGCGGCGACACGCTATCCACGCCAACTCTCCGGTGGCATGCGCATGCGCGTGTCGATCGCCCGGGCGTTGGTGACGCAGCCGGATCTGTTGCTGATGGATGAGCCGTTCGGCGCGTTGGACGAATTCACCCGCAATCGCCTGGATGAGGAACTGATTGGCCTGTGCCACGAACGCGGCCTGACCAATGTGTTCGTCACGCACTCGATATGGGAGGCTGTGTTCCTGTCCAGCCGCATCGTCGTCATGGCGGCCAACCCTGGCCGTGTCTTCGCCGAATACCAGGTCAATGAACCGCTGCCCCGCGACGCCAGCTTCCGCGATTCCGCTCGGTTTTCCGCCCTGTGCCGCGAATTGTCCGCGCTGTTGTCGGATGCCTCGCTTGCGAGCGTGCCGCGATGACACCGCTGGTGGAACGTCCCTGGTTTGCAAGGGTTGCCGCCCCGGTGTGCGTGGCGTTGCTGCTGCTGGCGGTTTGGCAGAACCTGTGCACGGTTTACGAAGTACCGAAATATCTGTTTCCAAAGCCAACGGACGTTCTGGAATCGCTGATCGAAAATCACGTTACGCTGCTGTGGGCATTGCTGAGCACATTGAAGGTCACCGCCTATGCCTTCGGCCTGTCCGTTCTGCTGGGCACGACCGTTGCCTTCCTGTTTGTGCAGAGCAAGCTGCTGGAACTCAGCCTGTTTCCTTACGCCGTGCTGTTTCAGGTGACGCCGGTTGCGGCAATCGCGCCGCTGATCGTCATCCTGGTGAAGGACACGACGACGGCGCTGACATTGTGCGCCACTGTGATCGCGTTGTTCCCAATCATTTCTAACACCACGATCGGGTTGCGAAGCGTCGATCCCGGCCTGGCAGCGTATTTCGAAATGAACAAGGCGGGCCGGTGGCAGATGCTTTGGCGGCTGCGGATACCCTCGGCTTTGCCGTTCTTTATGGCGGGGCTGCGGATTTCATCCGGGCTCGCCCTGGTCGGCGCGGTGGTGGCCGAGTTTATCGCCGGCACCGGCGGCAACAGCGCGGGTCTGGCGTACCAGATCATGCAGGCGAGCTTCCAGCTTGATATTCCGCAGATGTTCGCGGCGCTGCTGCTGATTGCGCTGACCGGCGTGGCCCTGTTCGGGGCGATGATCCAGTTGCAGCAATTCCTGCTGGGCCATTGGCACGAAAGCGCGCTGAAGGCCGAACGCTAGTTTCACAAGCGGAGAGACGCCATGCTGACGACGAAACAGAAGACATTGCGGCGGTTCTGGTATGCGACCGTGCGGCTGGACCTGTTGAACGACGGCCCGGTGCCGTTCCGCCTGATGGGTGAGGACATCGTGCTGTTCCTGGGCGCAGCGGGTGAGCCGGTCGCACTCGCCGACCGCTGCTGCCATCGCACGGCGAAACTGTCCAAGGGCTGGGTGCGGGATGGCTGGCTCACCTGCGGCTACCACGGCTGGACCTATGACGGTTCGGGCAAGCTGGTGCGGATTCCGCAGTTTGAACCAGGCACCACTCTGCCGGCACATAAAGTCCCGTCGTTTCACTGCCAGGCTCGTTACGGTTATGCCTGGGTGGCGCTGGACGAGCCGCTCATGCCGCTGTTCGACGTTCCCGAGGACAGCGACCCGGCGTATCGCCGCATCTTCCAGTTCGATCAGCCGTGGCAATGCGCGCCGATGCGGATGATGGAGAACTCGTTCGACAACGCGCATTTCTCATTCGTGCATAAGTCCACGTTCGGCATCCTTAGCCAGCCAAAGCCGAAGCGCTATGAAGTCAAGGAAACCGATTATGGTTTCTACGCCGAATCGGCGATCGACATCCTGAACCCGCCGATCGCGCATCAGGTGACCGGTTCGACCGCCGAGATGACGGAACGGCGCATGCGCAACGCGTGGTATATGCCGTTCTGCCGCCGGCTCGACATGGAATATCCGTCGGGCATCCGGCACATCATCATCAACTCCGCCACACCGATCGACGATGGCAGCATCCAGCTGGTCCAATTGCTGTATCGCAATGACACCGAGGCCGATTGTCCGACCGAGAAGCTTGTGGAATGGGATGCCGCGATCATCGAGGAGGATCGGGAAATCCTGGAGGCCACCAGCCCCGACGCGATCCTCGACGTTAGCCGCAAGATCGAGCACCACATGCCCTCCGACCGTCCCGGCCTGATCATGCGGCGCCGCTTGCTGGAATTGCTGCGCGAGCATGGCGAGGAGGAGGTGACCTATGACTACAACTGATAATACGCTGCTGCTGCGAAACGCGTCCGTGCCGGCATGCCTGACCGAAGCCGGTTCGGCGCCCGATGCCGATGGGCTGTTGCGGACGGATATCCTGATCCAGGATGGCAAAATCGCCGCGCTTGGGCGCGATTTCCCGGTGTCCGACACTACCATGGACCTGGATGGCGGTCTGGTTTGGCCGGGCTTCGTCGATATGCACACGCATCTCGACAAGGGGCACATCTGGCCACGCGCCCGCAACGCCGACGGCACGCACCGATCGGCCGTGGATGCGGTGAAAGCCGATCGTGAAGCCAACTGGTCTGAATCCGATGTCGCCACCAGAATGGATTTTGCCCTGCGCTGCGCTTATGCGCACGGCACCGTGGCGATCCGCAGTCATATCGACAGCCTGGGGCGGCAACTCGACATCTCCTGGCCGGTGGTCCGCGCGATGCGGGAGAAGTGGGCCGGTCGCATCGCGCTGCAAGCCGTGGGAATGGTGCAACTGGACGCCTACGGCACCGCCTTCGTTGAGCACATGGCAGACGTCATGGCGGCGGAGGGCGGGCTGCTCGGTGGCTCCGGCGCGTTGCAGCCGGATGCGCCGGCACTGATCCGGCGGGTATTCGATCTGGCCGTGGACCGCGATCTGGACGTGGACCTGCATTCCGATGAGTCGGGCGACCCGAACGCGCGCACCTTGTCGTTGATTGCCGAGGAAACCATGCGCCGCGGCTGGGAAGGACGCGTGACCTGCGGTCACTGCTGCTCACTGGCCGTGCAGGACCCGGATTACGCCCGCGACGTCATCAGCAAGGTGGCGGATGCCGGGATCAACATCGTGTCGCTGCCGATGGTCAATCTGTATCTACAGGGGCGCCGAGCGGGGACGCCGCTGTGGCGCGGCATTACGCTGGCGCACGAACTCCGAGCGGCCGGGGCGACGGTCGCTTTCGCCAGCGACAATACCCGAGACCCGTTCTATGGCTATGGCGATCTCGATCTGGCCGAGGTGTTCCGCGAATCGGTTCGCATCGGTCACCTCGACCTGCCGGTCGGCGACTGGCCGCGTGCGATAACCGCAACGCCCGCCCGGGTGATGAAAGTCGCGGCCGGGCGGATCGACGTGGGCGCAACCGCCGACCTCGTGCTTTTCCGCGAACGGGATTGGTCCGAGCATCTCGCGCGGCCGCGCGGGGGCCGTGTGGTGATTCGGGCGGGCAAGGTGGTGGATGCCGCACTGCCGGACTATCGCGAACTCGATCATCTGTATCAGGGCGCAGCCGGATGACAGGCCTGCGCGTATTCGATCTGGAGGCGCTGGACCGCGGCGAAGATATCGAAACGCTGCATGCGGTCTGCCGTGACATCGGATTTTTCTATATCGCCAATCACGGCGTGCCCGAGGCGGTGACGAACCAGGCGATCGCGGAAATGAAGGCGTTCTTCGCCCGTCCGCTGGCGGAGCGGATGGAGATCTGCCTCGCCAGATCGACCTGCCATCATGGTTATGAGCCGATGGGCGCGCAGACCTTGGAAGCCGGCACGCCCCCCGACGTCAAGGAGGGCTTTTACATCGGTAACGAGGTCGGCCATGACCATCCCTCTGTTAAGGTCGGCCACTTCAACATGGGTCCGAACCAGTGGCCAGCCGGCCAACCCGCGTTCCGGACGGCCATGCAAGCTTACTTCACAGCGGCGGAAAGCACGGGCCGCCGGCTGATGCGCGCGATGGCCCTGTCGCTATCCCTGCCGCCGGATCATTTCGCCGCGTTTTGCAGCGATCCAATGGCGGTGCTGCGGCTGCTGCACTATCCGCCCCAACCGGCCAACCCGCGGCCCGGTGAGAAGGGCTGTGGCGCCCATACCGACTGGGGGTGCCTGACAGTGTTATGGCAGGATGAAAATGGCGGCTTGCAGGTTCACTCAGCCGGCGCATGGATCGATGCGCCGCCGATCGCGGGGACCTACGTCGTGAATATCGGAGACATGTTCGCGCGCTGGACCAATGACCTTTACCGCTCGACATTGCACCGGGTCATCAATGTCTCGGGCAACGCCCGTTACTCCATGCCGTTCTTCTTCGAAGGCAATCCCGGTCATCCGGTCAACGCTTTGCCCGGCTGTGTCGGCGCGGGGGACGCATTGAAATACCCGCCAACGACGGTCTCTGACCATTTACGGGACATGTATCGAAGAACGTTCAGTGCGGTTGCCACACCGGATGCCTGCGCCGGCAGCTTGTCGGAGTGAGTGGTCAGGCACTTTCGTCGGCCAATGCCGAAAATGCCAACAAGCATGCCGCCCCGATCGCCCGGCTGAGGCCGGCAGCGGGATCGATTGTCCAAATGATGCCGCAACAGCCCCTCAGTGCACGCCCGCGGGAGACCGATGCGACAGCATCAGTCCCCCACAATGCGCCAAGCGTGAAAGCGCTATGGCACGCGGCGCAGGCCGCGCAGGGTTCGTCAGGCGTTGGCGCGCGCGTCGACCAGTGCGCCCACAGCGTCGGCGGTCGCGGCGGACAGTGTCCAACCGAGGTGACCGTGCCCGGTGTTGTAGAACACCCTTGGATTCCGCCCGGGTGCGACGCGGGGTAGCATGTCCGGCATCATTGGCCGCAACCCCGCCCAAGGCACCGACTGCCGTGTGCTCATGCCTGGAAAATGCGCCCGGCACCACGCCACCAGCGGCGCGATCCGGTCGGCGCGGATGTCGCGGTTGTAGCCGTTGAACTCGGCCGTCCCCGCCACCCGGAAGCGCGTCGGCCCAAGCCGGCTGGTGACGATCTTGGTCCTGTCGTCCAGCAGGCTCATCCACGGCGCGGCCTCCTGGTCGGCGGCCTCGGGCAGGCTGACGGTGATGGAGTAGCCCTTCACCGGATACACGTTGACGCGATCCCCAAAACCCTGACTGAGCTGCCGCGACATGACGCCGCCGCAGACCACCACCTTGTCGAAGGTCTCCGTCGCGTCCGGATGCACCGAACCGTCCAGCGCCGGGTCGGTGGAGCGGCTGACGATGGTGACCTTGTCGGACCCGGCGGCGGCGGACATCACCTCGGTGGCATATCGGATAGTCACGCCGTACCGCGCGCAGGCACGCGCCAGGCCGTTGGTGAATTT
>Ga0316222_1000352_pt1 | contig 72679 bp, 66 predicted proteins | sample TBH18011metaG_FD_206008 | JGI IMG/M metagenome (GOLD analysis project Ga0316222, IMG submission 206008) | Freshwater microbial communities from Trout Bog Lake, Wisconsin, USA - TBH18011 | ecosystem: Environmental > Aquatic > Freshwater > Lake > Hypolimnion/Profundal zone | place: USA: Wisconsin... | reverse complement strand
CCGCTATCTCATAAACGCATCATACAAATTTTGACCGAAGAAGTTGCAAAATGTTTCGATCTCCCATCCAACGAATACAAACAAAACGAATTGAAATTATTAGCTGATTTGTTGGATTAATTTTATTAGGCAAGCTTCTATATTTCATGGCAACGCCTGTTGTGTCACTCACTTCGCAGTTCCTTTTTCATGGCAGCATTAAAATGATTCTTATTTCATAATTTTATATGCCGATAAAACCCGTCTGGATGAAAAAGAAAATCAACTGGGTTCGTATCACTTATTTAATTGGTGTTGTTGCGTTAATAGCAGGAGCATTGGATCCATTGGAAGGTTCAGTTGCTATCGTTGCAGGAAACATCGCACTTGCTTTTTCAACCTTTCTTTCAAAAGACAGGCATTTTAAAATATTTCTATCAACTGCTGTCATGATCATTGCAGGTGTCTCTTTTCTTTTTTATTTTTCTTCGCTGGGAGGTTTTGGAGGGACATCAACATTATCATGGTGGTGGGGATTATTGATATTACCTTATCCTATAGGATGGTTGATCAATATTATTTTATTGATCATCAGATGGCAAAAAAGCAGGAAAAAATAATTATAGTTGGTAGTTGTAAGTATAAAAATTCTGTTCTCTTTTCCACCCGTTTCTTTCATATACTTTTTGTGCAGAATAATTATCAACGGCTGTTTGCAGCATCAGCCATCTGCTGTTGGTTTCGGCTCCGAATGCCTGTGCAGCCTGCAGCAAGGCATCTGCAAACCCTTTACCTCTGGCAGTTTCTTCTACATAAAGATCATTCAACAACCAGGTTTGTTTCATACCAACAGAGGAATATATAGGATACAATTGTGTAAAACCGACAGCAATATTATCTTCTTCTGCTAAAAAAATAACAGATTCATTATTTGAAATCCTTTCACTAATAAAATTTTCTGCTGCGATCAAATCAGGTATTTGTTTGTAGAAAATGCGGTATTTGTTGAACAAAATTGCAATTGTTTTTACATCATTAATTGTTGCTTTACGAATAGTTATATTCATGTTTGTAAAAGTTATAGTTTTAATGTACAAACTTACAAAATGATCACTTGGAATGATTTTGAAAAGATAGAACTCAAAGCAGGCACCATCATCGAAGCGGATAATTTTCCAAAAGCAAAAAAGCCTGCTTATAAATTAAAGATAGATTTTGGTGCATTGGGCATCAAACAATCATCTGCACAAATCACGCATCATTACAGTAAAGAAGAATTGATAGGCAAACAGATAATTGCTATAGTAAATTTTCCGCCCAAACAAATTGCCGATTTTTTCAGCGAATGTTTAGTATTAGGTGTGTATGATGAAAATAAACAGGTAATTTTATTGCGTCCCGATAAAGAAGTAAGCAACGGGCAACCCATCGGTTAATGAACGAATTGTACTACACATACTACGAAAGTCCCATCGGTTTAATAAAAATTGGCGGTACAGAAAATTATATTGCTGAATTAAGTTTCATTGATAACCCTGATCAGATGCAGCATGGTGAGCCGGGCATCAGCGATACCATTCATCAATGCACTGAAGAGCTCATTGAATTTTTTGCAGGGAGAAGAAAAGAATTTACGGTTCCTGTTCATCAGGAAGGAACAGATTTTCAAAAAAAAGTGTGGAATGAATTATTGGAAATTCCTTTCGGTAAAACCATCAGTTATTTGGATGTAGCAAAAAGATTGGGTGATGCAAAAGTGATACGAGCTGCTGCTGCGGCTAATGGGAGAAATAAAATTGCGATCATTGTTCCCTGTCATCGTGTGATTGGAAGTGATAAAAGTTTAACAGGTTATTCCGGTGGATTATGGCGAAAGAAATGGTTGCTGCAACATGAATTCCGGATCACCAACGGTGTACAGACTTTATTCTAAAAACTCACTCCCTTCGGGCATTTGGTGGCTTTAGTTGATTTATCGCCACTCCCATAAATACCGCTTTTAATGATGGATATTTCATAAGCACCATTTGTACCGTTGTATGCACCCAAAGAAGAAATAGTGGCATCATAATTAACTGTGATTTTGAGATCATTCAATTGATAACCTACCATCGGTATCAACGCATCATTACTTCTGTAATACAGACCAAGTATCAACTGATTGGTTCCATCGCCGCTTAAATTTCTGCTTGCATTCATTCCGCCAACTATTTCCCATGCGGTTGACATTTTACTTACATACAAATTCGGATTGAGTATCCACAGATTTTGAATCTTGATATTGCTGTTTAAAAATGCAGTGTATCGAAAAGGCAACTGATCAACTAAATTATCACTTGCATAAAAACTTTCTTTGGGATGATTCAAATGTGAAACACTGAAACCCGCATTGAGATACACATTATCCGAAGCAAAATAAGCATAGTTCACACCCGCCTGTAAATCGAAATAGTAAACGGAACTGTAAACAAAAGGTTCGTTTGAACTGAGCTTACTGTCGAAGAATTGTCCGTTCCATTGATCATTAAATGTGAGTTTAGTGAGATCCACTCTTTTGTTCACCATACCGATTCCGAAACCACCACTTAATAAACTGTTCAATCCAAGCACCTGATGATAGGCAACAGAAACAATGCCTCTGGTAGATGTTAAACTTCCGCTGCCTGCAACATCTTTCATCAATGAACCGCCCAATCCAACCCAACCGTTTTCAAAACGTTCATTGAATAACTGCACATCACCCCAAACACCCATCGTTTCATACGGACTTCCGAAACTCGGCCATTGATCTCTGTAATTACCGCCTACCCTGTAATCGTGCGCAGGATCAAAACCGGTATTTGCAGGATTCACAAATAAAGGTGCATTAAAATATTGCGAATAATGAAGATCCTGTGCTTTTACTGAACCTATCAGTAAAAACAAAGAAAAATAGAAAATAATATGTTTTGATACTTTTTTCAATTGCTTTATCGTAATAATGTAATATCACCTTTTCGTGAATAGACTGTACCGTCAGTCATCTGTATTTCTAAAATATATTGATACACATCCTGCGGTTGCAATATGCCTTTATAAGTCCCATCCCATCCCGTTGTTTTATTCGTTGTTGAAAAAACCAATGTTCCCCATCGGTTATAAATATTCCATTTCACTGTGCTGATACCATACCCTTGTATGAATATTTTATCATTGATTCCATCACCGTTTGGTGAAAATGCATTGGGCACATCAAATACAGGTGTTACCAAAGTTCTTACGGGTACACTTAATGTGTCTGCACATCCCGCACTGTTAATGGCAATCAGCATGGATGTAAATGTACCGGTGGTATTATAAAAATGACTGACAGATGCACTGCTGTTTGTGATAACAGAATCGCCGTCACCGAAAAACCATTTATAAGAAACAGCACCGCTTGAATTATTGGTAAATACAATGGCTGTGTTTGAAACAGGTGGTTGCGGTGCAACCGTGAAAGCAGCTGTGGGCTTGCCTTGTACGGTGATAACAAAAGGAGGTGAAACGTCTGTTATATTACAGGTCGTTGAATCCGTTACGCTCAATACAACAGAATAAGAACCGATGTTTTTATAAAGATGCGTAATCACCGTACTGCTGCTATTTGTTATCGTTGAATCTCCATCACCAAACAACCATTTAAACGTCAATCCACCTAATGAAGTATTCGTAAAGGAAGCAGTATAAGGTGCACATCCCGTTGATGGTGTTGTAAATTGCGCTTTTACATTATTAGATATTCTGAGTGTGATTTGGATACTATCATTTTGATTACAATAACTGCTGTCCACTAAAAGTAAACTTACATTATATGTTCCTGCTGCTGCATAAGAATGTAATACTGGGCCACTTCCTATTAATGCAGTTTGCCCATCACCAAAATTTATTCTGAATGAATTTGATTGAAAAGGTTTTATTGCTGTTGAATTATTATTGAATTGATACGTAAATGAACTGCAACCTTGTTTAACAGGAGTTAATTGCAAGGAAACAGAATCTGTTCTAACGCGGATAGTTACATAAGAAGTATCATAAATATTACACTTGCTCGAATCAACACCAACCAGCATCACTTTATAATTACTGGGTGAAGCATAAAAATGAGATACATTGGCAGATACGGTTGTGGTATCCGGACTGCCATCACCAAAATCCCATATATATTTTTTTGCAAGACCAATGGTGTCGGTAAAATCAACACGCACAGGACTGCAACCGGATGTATCTCTGACCTTGCCATTTATAGATGCCTGTACACCAGATGCCACACCTGCTAAATTAAATGCGATCTTAATAGCTGCTAAATTGCATCCGGAAACAGTTCCATCGCTTTGTGTTGTTCCGTTTGTTGGCGACCAGTTATTACCCGATGGATACGTTGGAAAAGTAGTACCGCCATAGCAATTCGCACAAACAGCCTGATAGATCACACCGTTTTTATCAAACCTGCTGGTCCCGCCATCTACATGATCAGGGTATGTACCACCACTGCCAATCGGTTTAGAAAAATTATCTTTCTGTCCAAAAAAATCACCATACAATTGAGACTTTGCATCCCTTTCCAAAACAAAAAAATAAAAATCACTGCCATCTGTTTGCCCGGTGCCGATTGAATTCACAATTGAAAGACCTGTTGTACCGGCACTTGGAAAATTGTCTCTTGTATTTCCGAAACCACCCCATCCGGATACATAAACATTTTCACATCTGTCAACTAAAAAAGCGGTTGGTGAAATATTGGGAGCAGAAGCTGAAGCAGTACCAAAAACCGTTGAATATACAGTGGCAGAAAGATCGCTCTGCAATTTTGTGATAAATTGTTTACCGCCTGCTTGAACAAATGGAGCATTGCTTGTTGGCCATGTTCCTGTTGTTGTTCCCATGATATAGGGGAATCCGAATCTATCGAATTCTATACCGTAAATAATATCAATACCACTTGTTCCGAAATACGTTGATTTGATGAGTTGCGGAGCATTCGTATTACTGATGATACTGACAAAACCATCCCCAAGTCCTCCGTTAAAAGCATTTGTTGCAGCAGGAAAATCCGAAGAACCTGTGCCACCCGCAACATAAATATTATTGTCAAGCGGATTAAGTGCCAATACAAATGCTGCATCATCACCCGAGCCTCCTAAATAAGAACTTAATAAAACAGTTTGAAGATCAGGGCTCATTTTTATAATAACGCCATCTTGATTCATAACGTTAGCTGGATTAGTCTTCAAAGTATTCTGAAAAGCATTGGACGATACAGGAAAATCAGATGACTGTGTGCAGGATGCTAAATAAATATTACCTGCTGCATCAACAATTACTTCACTTCGTCCGTCATCTCCATAATTTCTGTCAATAGATATTGCCCCTACGCCACTTCCATATTTAGGCCTGATATTTACACCATCATCACCGTTTCCACCCAATACGATTGACCCCATTAACTTTGCTCCCGTTGGATCCAATTTAGATAATACAATATTCCACCCGCTTCCTGCTTTTGAACTATTACTTGTTGAAGGATAATCAGGTGAGGTTGTTCTTCCTGCAATGATCAAATTACCATCAGCATCACAAACCAAACTATGTGGTTGTTCATTTCCAAACTTGCCGCCCAAATACGTCGCATATATTCTGGTCTTTCCTAAAGGATCTAATTTAATGATGCCGATATCAAACGGCTCTTGCTCACCGGTAGTAGTTGTACCACCTTGAAAATTCTGTTGATACACTCCGTTAGTAGTTGGAAACCCTGCACCAAAAACAATACCGCCACCGTAAAAATTTCCTGCTCCATCGTAAGTGGCAGTATATCCCCAGTTATCAATTTTACTTCCTGAAAAAGTAATGAATACAGGAGAAGGATCGATTACCAAGGTTGAATTAAAATCTTTTTTATTTTCCAATCTGAAGCGAACAATATTTCCTTTCAGTTCATAATTACAGGATACTTCTTTTCTGCCCGCCTGCATCAACACATAACTGTAAGGCAGCAATTCTTTTATTTCAGCAATTGATGTTTTGATCAGCAATGCGCCCTCTTTCAATTTCAATCCATCAACACCATCATAATACATTGAAATATTTTCGGGATTACCGCCGGGATTGACAATGATATCATATTTCAACTGACCGTTGTTGGTATAATATCTTATATCAATATCGGGATATACATTTTTATACGTTACTGCCTGATAGACCTTGCAACGGCTTGCCCATTTGGTTGAATCATTGCCGATAAAATAATTATTGTACGAGTTTAATGGTTTATCCGGAACAATTTGCGGATGAGGATTTGCATTTAAGAATTTTATTTCGTATGCATGTGAGTGAAGTGTGAGTGAAGTTTCTGTTATTCCAACAGAAGATTTATTTTGTGCAACTGCTAAAGTTCCCGGTTTATAAGGACCGGCTGTAGTTTCATTCCCCTGATTTGAATCGCCGTGATAATAATCAGCAATAGCTTTCATATCAGCAGGATTATGCTGTGTGACCCTGTAACCGCCATCAGCTTTTAAAACAAATGCACCACATGAAAGATTAGCTTTGAATGAAATATTATTATCCCACTGCCCTTTATTTTCTACAAACTCAAGATAGGATTGAGCATACAATCTACTCAATGAGCAAATGCAAACTGAAATAAAAAATATTAACCTGATTAATTTCATCACCGGGGTATAATTATTTTCGATGCAAAACGAAAATTAAAAATAAGTAACTTGATTCGTAAAAGTATAACTATAATAGGGGTTGTTTTAATTGTTAAATTTAGTTTTTATTTATGAAATTTTGCTCCATCCTGTTTTCCCTTTCTGCAAATGAAGAAAGCTTTTTAATTGCAAATTCTTTGCCATAATAAGTTCAATATCTTCATTCAACAAATTTTCTGCTTCAAATCTTGCCATTTCAAGTAACTGTTTATCATTTACGATACTTGCCAGCTTAAAGTTCAATGCACCGCTCTGTCTTGTTCCTTCAATATCTCCGGGACCACGTAATTGCAGGTCTTTCTCCGCAATTTTGAATCCGTCATTGGTGGCACACATGATATTGATACGTTCTCTGGCATCTTCGCCTACTTTACTTCCCGTTAATAATATGCAAAAACTTTTTTCAGTGCCTCTTCCCACTCTTCCACGCAACTGATGTAATTGAGATAACCCGAATTTTTCTGTGCTTTCGATCACCATCACTGTGGCATTCGGAACATTCACACCTACTTCAATAACGGTTGTTCCTACCATGATCTGTGTATCGCCGCTCACGAACCGCTGCATGTTCGCTTCTTTTTGTTCCGCAGGCATCCTCCCATGCACCATACTGATACTGTATTGATGTTCAGGAAAAAAACTTTTCACCTGTTCGTAACCCTGCATCAGATCTTCATAACTCATCTTGTCACTTTCTTCGATCAACGGATAAATAAAATAAGCTTGCCTTCCTTTTGCAATTTCCGTTTTTACAAAATCCATCACACTCGCCCTTGCATTTTCATAACGGTGAACAGTTGTGATGGGTTGCCGGCCCGGCGGTAATTCATCCATAATACTGTAATCCAGATCACCATAAGCAGTCATGGCTAATGTTCTTGGAATAGGTGTTGCAGTCATCACCAAAACATGTGGTGGAATAGTTGCCTTCTCCCAAAGCTTGGCTCGTTGTGCCACACCAAAGCGATGCTGTTCATCTACTATAGCCAATCCCAAATTTTTGAATTGAACAATATCTTCAATGATGGCATGGGTACCCACCACAAAATGTATCGTATCATCCAATAAACCTTTTAATATTTTTTTTCGTTGCGCTGATTTTGTGCTGCCTGTAAGCAATGCAATTTCAATCGGCATCTCTTTTAATAATTCACTCAATCCGTTATAATGCTGCTGTGCCAATATTTCTGTCGGGGCCATCAAACAACTTTGATAGCCATTATCAGCTGCCAATAACATACTCAGCAATGCAACAATTGTTTTACCACTTCCCACATCACCTTGCAATAAACGATTCATTTGATGACCGCGAGCCGTATCATTTCTAATTTCTTTCAACACTCTTTTTTGTGCGCCGGTTAATTGAAATGGCAAATGGTGATTATAAAAATTATTGAAATAATCGCCCACTTTTTCAAACACAATTCCTTTGCTGACTTGATGCCTTTGCAAACGAATTAAGTTCAACCGTATTTGTGCAATAAATAATTCTTCGAACTTTAAACGATGCACCGCTTTTTCATATTCGTCTGATGTTTGAGGAAAATGTATAGAACGATATGCATTATACCTTTTTATCAACTGCAATCGTTTCAAAATATCTTCAGGAATATTTTCAGTAACATCTTTTTCTTGAACAACAGACAATAAAGTGTAAGTAAGCTTACCGATTTGCCTTCCGTTTAATCCTCTTGCTTTTAATTTTTCTGTGGTTGGATATACCGGCTCCAGAAATGTTTTGCCATCTGCAATGGTAGGAACATAAGGTTCTATTTCCGGATGAACGATTTGAGGTTTGCCGTTAAAGAATCCTGTTCTCCCGAAAACGAGATAATCACTTCCTATATGCAAATTTTTGTGCACCCAGTTAACACCCTGAAACCAAGCCAATTCCAAAATGCCTGATTTATCTCGAATATGTGCCACCAATCTTTTTGACCGTTTCTCGCCCACTACTTCAAAGTCCAATAATGTACCTGCAACCTGAATATATTCTGTTTGAACTGTGATGTCTTTGATCTTATTGACCTTTGTTTTATCAATATGCCTGTTGGGAAAATGTTCCAACAAATCCTGAAAAGTAAATATGCCCAATTCCTTTTTGAGTATATCGCCGCGCAATGGACCAACGCCTTTCAGATATTCGATGGGTGATGATAATATGTTATTTGACTGATTAATTTTTAATACTGATGATGAGTTACAAATATCGGATTGAAGTTTTAAATCTTCCATAATAATTGCGCAACCATTATTTACTTTTTAAATGAGTTGATTGTTAAAAATGCTTTGTACTTTTAAAATACAATTTTCGAAATGAACGGAAAAAAAATATTGATCATTAATGGACACCCCGACAAAGAAAGTTTCAGTTTTGCCATTTCTGAAGCATATAAAAAAGGCGCACTGATCTCAGGTGCTGAAATAAAAGAGATCGTTGTTCGTGATTTGAACTTCAATCCAAATCTGGCATTCGGTTACCGCAAAAGAACAGACCTTGAACCTGATTTATTAGAAGCCCAAGAAAAAATAAAATGGGCTGAACATTTGGTTTGGATTTATCCTGTTTGGTGGGCGTCATTACCCGCCATTTTAAAAGGATTTATTGACAGGGTATTTCTTCCGGGATTTGCATTTAAGAAAAGAGAAAACTCATTGTGGTGGGATAAACTACTGAAAGGCAAATCAGCAAGAATTATTTCTACACTCGACCAACCTGCTTGGTTTTATTGGTTGGTGAACAAGCAACCGAGTAATCAAGCTATGAAAAAATTAGTTTTACAATTTTGCGGAATAAACCCTGTAAAAGTAACAACGATCGGTCCGATAAGGCTTTCAAAAGAATCATTCAGGCAAAAATGGCTCATTAAAATAGAAAAATTAGGTTGCTTGAATAAATAAAAAATACTGCAAAAAAATCCATACATCCTTCACCATTCACCATTCACTATAATTATCTTCGCCGCCATGAGTAAAGAGGTTGTTTTAAGCGGCATCCGCCCCACAGGTTTTCTGCACCTTGGGAATTATTTTGGTGCCATGCGTAATTATGTGCGTATGCAGGATGAATATAACTGCTATTTCTTTGTTGCCAACTGGCATGCATTGACCACACATCCTGACACAAAAGAATTAAAAAACAGTGTGCATCGGGTAATTGCAGAGAATGTTGCTTGCGGATTGGATCCAGATAAAGTTGCTTTGTATGTTCAAAGCGATGTTCCTGAAATTGCGGAATTGTATTTGTATTTGAATATGTTGGCGTATAAAGGTGAACTGGAAAAGACAACAACCTTTAAAGAAAAAGTGAGGCAACAACCTGAAAATGTGAATGCAGGATTATTAACTTACCCTGTACTGATGGCTGCTGATATTTTGATTCACCGTGCCATGAAAGTGCCTGTGGGAAAGGATCAGGAGCAACACTTAGAAATGGCGAGGAATTTTGCAGAACGTTTTAATCATCGTTATGGTGATGTATTTCCATCACCGCAGGCATTTAATTTTGGTGATGAATTGGTAAAGATCATGAGTCTGGATGGCAATGGAAAAATGAGCAAGAGTGAAAACCAGATGAATACTTTGTATCTCGCAGATAATGATGAATTGATCCGTAAAAAAATTATGAAAGCTAAAACGGACAGTGGTCCAACAGAAACAAATTCAGCAAAACCGGATTATATCGAAAACATTTTTACTTTGCTCAAATTGGTAAGTGATGCATCTGTCTTAAATAAATTTGAGGATGATTTTAATAACTGTACTATTCGTTACGGAGATCTAAAAAAACAATTGGCAGAAGATATGGTGAGCTTTATTAAACCCATCCGTGAAAAAGCTGCCGATATTCAGAGCAACAAACCATTATTATCAAAGATCATAAAACAGGGTGCCGAGAAAGCAAGGGAAAGTGCTTCGGCAACATTAACAGAAGTAAGAAACGCTATAGGCATGAATTATTAAAGGTTGATTTCGGCTGAAAATGATCGGTAGCAATCAATTTTAGTATTTGTGTAAAAAATATTTTATAAAGTTTACAGTTGGTACTTCGTATTTCGTACTTTCATTTAATATGGCAAAGGCTAAAAAACCAAAACATGTTGCAGTGGCCGGAAATATCGGCGCAGGTAAGACCACACTCACAGAAATGCTGAGCAAACATTACAAATGGATACCGCAGTTTGAAGATGTGGATCATAACCCTTATTTGATGGACTTTTACGAGGATATGCCTCGCTGGAGTTTCAACCTGCAAATTTATTTTTTAAACAGCAGATTAAATCAATTACTCGATATTCAGCGCGGAACAGAAACCGTAATTCAGGATAGAACTATTTATGAAGATGCCAACATTTTTGCACCCAACCTGCATGACATGGGATTGATGGGCAAACGTGATTTTGAGAATTACTACAAGTTCTTTCAAACATTAAAAACAATGGTGCAGCCTCCTGATCTCTTGATTTATTTAAAATGTTCCGTTCCAACTTTAGTGGCACAGATTCAAAAACGTGGTCGTGAATATGAAGAAAATATTCGGTTGGATTATTTGAAAAAGCTGAATGAATATTATACCAAATTTGTTGACGGATATAAAGAAGGCCCTATTTTAATTATTGACTGCGATAAAAATAAATTCGCTGAGAATGAAGAACATTTTGGTGAAATTCTCAGTAAAGTTGACAGTACTTTATTTGGATTATTTTAATTCATCTTTCCCACTATATTAAAGCAATACACTCCACTGAAATTAATATTCCTGCAGGAAAGGGCATCAACTGCGGTGTGCTTCTTGCAGGGGCATTGTTCGGAAAAATTTCAGCATACACTTTATTCAATGTACTGAATTCATTGCCGTGAACCATGAAAACAGTTGTTTTAACGATCTTGCTTAAACTGCTCCCTGCTTCTTCCAAAATAGTTTGAACATTACGAAAAGCCTGTCTGGCCTGCTCCTCAAAGCTTTCACTTAATTGATGTGATACAGGATCAATCCCTGTTGTTCCCGAAAGAAAAATAAATTGATCTGTAATTACTGCCTGCGGAAAAACTTCGGTAGTGCGTGGCACTTTGGTTGTATTGAAATTATTTCTTGTTGCCATGATTATTTTTTTTGGTTGAATAACTAACGATAATAATACAACATAAAATTAAAATCTCATTGCTTTCGTATAAAAAATTACAATAAAAAAACCCGCTGAAGCAGCGGGTCTTTTTCTGTCAGAGCAATCGAAGAGACCATATTCCGAAACGACAATCGGAACTTCTTGAATGATTTATATTTTTGGTGCAGCAGCTAATATTTCTTCACTTACACCTGCAGCATATTTTTCGAAATTTTTAATAAAGAGACCGGCTAATTCTTTAGCAGCTTTATCATAAGCTGTTCTGTCTGCCCAGGTATAACGAGGATGCAAAATATTTACGGGAACATTCATACATCTTTTTGGCATCATCATCCCGAAAACAGGATGCATTTCAAATGTTTCATTATCCAGTTCTCCATTCAACACAGCTGTGATCATATTTCTGGTGTATTGTAATTTAATTCTGCTGCCAATTCCGTAAGGCCCACCACTCCATCCTGTATTGATCATCCAAACATTTACTTTATTCGCTTTCATTTTTTCGCCCAGCATCTTCGCATAAAATCCGGGATGCAATGGAAGAAATGGTGCACCGAAACATGCACTGAACGTAGCTTTGGGCTCAGTAACACCGGCTTCTGTTCCCGCAACTCTTGCTGTATATCCACTGATGAATTGATACATGGCTTGTCCTACAGTAAGTTTACTGATGGGTGGCAACACACCATAAGCATCACAGGTAAGAAAGAAAATATTTTTTGGCAGCCCGCCAATACTTGGCTCTAATGCATTGCTGATAAAATGTAACGGATAACTAACTCTTGTATTTTCTGTAATGGATTTATTACTAAAATCGATTTGATTGCTTCCTTCAAAGAAACGAATATTCTCAACCAATGCACCTTCACGAATGGCATTAAAAATTTCAGGTTCTTTTTCTTTACTCAGATCAATTGTTTTTGCATAACAGCCTCCTTCAAAATTAAAAACAGTATCTGCTGTCCATCCATGTTCATCATCACCAATTAATTTTCTATTGGCATCTGCACTCAATGTTGTTTTACCTGTTCCGCTCAATCCAAAGAATACAGCAACATCGCCATCCTTACCCATATTGGCACTGCAATGCATGCTCAATACATTTTTATTTTTCGGCAGAATATAATTGAGTATCGTAAATATTCCTTTCTTCATCTCACCGGTATAACCTGTACCGCCGATCAAAATGGTTTTATGTGTGAAAGAAACAATAGCAAAATTATGTTGTCGGGTTCCGTCCGTATTTGGATCTGCTTTAAAACCGGGTGCCTGAATGATCATCCACTCGGGTTCAAAATCTTCCAGTACTTCTTCTTCAGGTCGAAGGAACATATTGTAACAAAATAAATTGCTCCATGGGTTTTCATTAATGATGCGGATATTGAGTCTATAATTTTCATCTGCACATGCATAAGCATCTCTCACCCACAACTCCTCTTTTGTTCCCAAATAATTCAGCATTTTTTTTCTGAGCTGCTGAAAATATTTTTCTTCAATGGGTATATTGAAGTTGTTCCAATGCACGGTATTCTCTGTGATGGCATCTTTTACTATGAATTTATCGAGCGGACTTCGCCCCGTAAATTCTCCCGTGTTAATGCAGAGTGCACCTGTATTGTTTAAGACGCCCTGACCTCTGTTGATGGTTTGTTCAATTAATTCTTCAGGAGAAAGCTGGTAATGGATATTGGATGCTGATAAATCTGACTGCAATAATTTGTCCATCGAAATCATCATGGTTGACATTTGCATAAGCTAACGATCATTAGTTAGGACGAAAATAGGGTTTAATGATTTCAAAAAAATTATACGTGTACTTGGTACACTTTGAAAATTATTCAACAGAATACCTAATTTCTAAACAATATCTATTTATTAAATCTTTTAATGGACTGGATTCACGCAGCTATAGCATTCCTAAAAAGCTTTCAAATTCTATTGAAATTGTTAAAATCTGATAAAAATCTAACAATGCTTCTGTTATTGGGTTTTTATTCAAGGGTTATTGCATGTTTTTTGCAGCGAATACAAGCTAAAAAGCATCCTTATTAATGCAGATACTAACAATATTTTACATGCTGAATCATGTTCAACTTAATAATTAAAAGTAGGTTTGCCTAACACAAATAACCCTAAAACGGCATTTAAAGATGAAGAAACTTTTTATCACCACTATGGCAGTTACGACAATCTGTATATACAGCATTGCTCAAAAACAATATATACCGCCAACATATTCAAGTAATGACAAAACATCTGACTCAAAAGAATTTAATAAAGATCACATTTTTGTAGGAGGAAGTTTGGCATTGGGTTTCGGAAGTTACAGTTTTAATGTTGGTGCAACCCCTGAAATAGGTTATAGTTTCAATGATTGGTTTGATGCTGGTATGTCTTTTAACATCAATTACCAGTCTGTTCGTGCCGATCCATCCGGGTTTTATAACAATAATACAAGACAAAGAAGTCTTAATTATGGAGGAGGTCCTTTTTTTAGAGCATACCCTTTAAGACAATTTTTTATTCAGGGGCAGTTTGAACACAACTGGATTGATTATAATTATTTGTATTACGGCAATAACCCTCCTATTGCTTCCTCTTTTCATACTGCATCTAACAGTTTTTTGGCCGGGATTGGTTTTTCGCAACGCATTATGGGGCAAAGTTCTTTTTATACTTTGTTGATGATAGATTTGATGACCGACCAATATTCACCTTATCGTGTTTATAACAGCGATGGCAGTACAAGTGCTATCCCGGTCATTCGCGTTGGATTTGATTTCTATCTGCATTCTAAGAAAAGATAGTATCCGGAGAATTATGAACAGTAATCCGTAAAGACCATTCTTCATGTAAAAAGCCCTGGTACTGCATATTCTTAATATGTGTTATCAAGTTATCATAAAATCCTGCTGAATTCAGCAGGATTATTTTTTTCTCATGAATCTTCAAAGTATTCCAGGTGATGAGTTCAAACAATTCATCCAATGTGCCGTGACCGCCTGGTAAAATGATCGCAGCATCGCATAACTCATACATCATTTTCTTTCTCACGTGCATATCACTCACCACTTTTAATTCGGTGATACCTTTATGTTGCTGTTCCCAACTCAACAACACTTCCGGAATCACACCAATAACTTTTCCTCCGTTTTGCATTACAGCATTAGCCACAGAGCCCATCAATCCCACTCTGCCACCGCCGTACACCAATGTAATACTATGCTCTGCCAATAATTTACCCAATATCTCCGCGTGTTCTGCAAATAAAGGGTTCGTGCCGCTTTTACTTCCGCAAAATACCGCTGCTGTTTTAAAATCCATAGGGCCTTGATTTGAATGAGCAATATAAAGATGCTGTTTGAATTAATTGCTTAATTTTTATCACACAAGATGATATATGGACTTAATAAAAGATGACAAGGTTATAATGATGAATGGATTGCAACACAAGGAACGATACTTAAAAAACCAAATGACGGTATCATGCAATAATATTTAAAACTCTTTATTTAAAATTGAATATTAGTTTGCAATAGTTATTTATCTTGTCAAATAATTTATTCATTATAACGAATTATATGTCACCAGTACTTTTATTTTCATTCGTTGTTATTTATTTTATGATACTGCTTACAGTAGCCTGGTGGACGGGCAGGCACAGTAATAACGAATCCTTTTTTATTGGTAATCGTAACAGCAATTGGGTGTTGGTGGCATTTGGCATGCTTGGCACTTCCTTAAGTGGCGTAACTTTTGTAAGTGTACCGGGTGCAGTGGCACATGAAGCCTTTGCCTATTTTCAGGTCACCATTGGATATATTGTTGGATACATCGCCATCGCTTATGTTTTATTGCCTTTGTATTATAAACTGAATCTCACTTCCATTTATAATTATCTGCAAAACCGCTTGGGTTTTACTTCCTATAAAACAGGTGCTTCTATTTTTATTTTATCAAGAATACTCGGCGCTACAGCGAGATTATATTTAGTGGTGAATATTTTACAGGATGCCATTTTGCAGAATTTCAATATTCCTTTTTGGGCAACAACATTGATCATCCTTTTAATGATTCTTTTATATACTTATGAAGGAGGTGTAAAAACAATTGTATGGACAGATACTTTGCAAACCACCTGCATGCTTGCAGGTCTGATCATTTGTGTGTTCTACATCATGAATAATATGCACATCAGTTTTGCTGATAGCTGGGAAGCGATGCGCAACAAGGGTTATTCGAAAATATTTTTTACTGACCCCAATAGTAAATTGTTTTTTGTAAAACAAATACTGGCAGGTGCATTTATAACAGTTACGATGACAGGCATGGATCAGGAAATGATGCAAAAAAATATTTCTGTAAAAACATTGAAAGATTCTCAGAAGAATGTGTTGTCATTGGGTTTCATTTTAGCATTTGCCATTTTGATATTTTTATTCCTTGGCGGATTATTGTATTTATATGCAGCACAGGAGCATGTAACTGAAGTTGGCGATAAATTATTCCCTGCCATTGCTTTACATCACATGCCACCGATCGTTTCTGTTATTTTCATCATTGCGTTGATATCTGCACTTTTTCCGAGTGCAGATGGCGCTATCACTGCGCTCACTTCAACATTCTGCATCGACATACTCGGCATTCAACGCAACAAAATATTAACTGATGAAAAAAGAAAAAGAATCAGGCATATCGTGCATCTCAGTTTTGCATTTGTTTTTTTATTTTTTGTGATGGTGTATAAATGGATCGACAGCCCGAGTATGATCGGCATCATCTTAAAAATAGCATCTTATACTTACGGTCCATTATTGGGTTTATTTACTTTCGGTATTATTTTAAAAAGAAAAGTGAACGATAAACTCGTGCCTTTTGTTTGTTTACTGGCACCTGCATTGTGCTATGTTTTAGATACAAATCAAAAATTGATATTCGGTTATTTAGGAATCCCGAAATTCGAAATAGGATTAGAATTGTTGATCATCAATGGCCTGTTTACATTTCTTGGGTTATTATTGATCTCCAGATCAGAACATGCAACGAATTAGTATTGGGTTGTAATGTAACCGGCAAAAGCATTTCATGGCATCATTTCTTGAGTCGCACTCTTGTGCTTCACAACTTCATGCAACGAATACTTTATTGATTCAGCTTTCAAGAAAAAAATAGAATTGAACCAGCATTGACACCTCAGGCATTTATAGAAAACTATCAATTAAATAATTTACAGATCAAAAACGGTTCGTTATGTTTCTGGGGACATTGGTTTGGCAAGCCGCAGGATTCTTATTCGGTATCTGCTGTACAATTCGATGCAGCAGAAAATATTCTGATAATTATTTTTTCACAAAAAGAAAAATTAAGCATTTTCAATCCAACTGAGATTGAAGTATATATTGATCACCTCGAGATAAAATCTGCACACAGAGTTTATTTAGAATGGTTTGATTATGGCAAACCTCGAACTGCTAAAAATTTATTCTACTTTGATTTTGTGAAAACTGGTGAAAAAATAATCGGCAAAAATAATATTCATTGGAGTGTTATTAATGCAAAAGAATTGTCCGTACAAAAGCCTGCAGTCTTACTGACATTTATCAATAAAGGAGATAATAATTAAATCATAAATTGCACTAATACTATTTTATGAAAAAGATAATCGTATTGCTGCTTTGCATCTTTATTACAAACTTCACTATCATGGCACAAAATAATCAAGCTGCAAAAAAGCCATTGAGAGTTGGCATTATTGGATTGGTTCATACGCATGTTCATTGGATATTGGGCAGAGAAAAATTAGGAGATATTGAGATCGTTGGTATAGCAGAACCCAATCGCAAGCTCGCTGAAGCTTATTCAAAACAACATGGCTACAGCATGAATATTGTTTACAGCAGCATGGAAGAAATGATAGAGAAAACAAAGCCCGATGCAGTTTTTGCATACAACACTATTTATGATCATTTAAAGACTGTGGAATATTGTGCTCCAAAAGGCATTCATGTGATGGTGGAAAAACCATTGGCAGTGAATATGGAACATGCAGAGAAAATGTTGGCACTTGCCGATAAATATAAAATTCATTTACTCACTAATTATGAAACCACTTGGTACGGCGGTAATAAAGAAGCCTGGCAAATAGTGAATGATAAAAATGAAATCGGGCCAATAAGAAAAATTGTTTTTCATACCGGTCATCAGGGACCGATTGAAATCGGTTGCAATCCTGAATTTTTAGAATGGTTGACCGACCCCAAATTAAACGGCGGCGGTGCATTGACTGATTTTGGATGTTATGGTGCAAACATTACAACATGGTTAATGAAAGGAGAACATCCATTAACAGTTTCCTGCATTACACAACAAATAAAACCGGAACTGTATCCCAAAGTGGAAGATGAAGCAACAATCGTTCTTACTTATCCTAAAACTCAGGTAATCATTCAGGCATCCTGGAATTGGCCGTATAGCAGAAAGGACATGGAAGTGTATGGAAAAGACGGTTATGTTTTTTGTTTGGATAAAGAGAATATGATCGTAATGAAAAAAGATCAAAAGCAAAAAGATATTTTAAAAGCTGCGCCTTTACAGGAAGGAAGCCAAGATCCGTTCATGTATTTCGCAAATTTGATCAACGGAAATATAAAAATGGAAAAGTATGATCTTTCTGCATCGGCCAATAATAAGGTCGTAATGCAGATTTTAGAAGCGGCCAAGTATGCCGCAAAAACAGGGAAAACAATTGTTTGGAAAGAGTTTTATAAACAATAAAACTGACGATTAAAGTTACTTAAGTACAAGTGTGCGACGCAACAGTCGATGCCACGAAATACCATTGCCTGAAACCATAATTTTGACCTGATTTTGTACTAAAAAATAATTATTTATCTTCAATCCCCCAATTGAAAGAAGAGCGTATGAAAAAAGAACTTGAAGAAGACTTAGAAGTGAATCTTACAGGTGAAGAAACTGCTTCAAATGAAGAGGTGAAACAAAAATGGTATCGCCGTATCCGAAAAGGAATCACCACTTCTACTGCAGATAAAAAAGAAACTCCTGAAGGGCTTTGGAATAAATGTCCGCATTGCAATTATATTCTTACTTCATCTGAGCTGAAAGAGAATTTATATGTTTGCCCGAAGTGTAATTATCATCACCGCATCGGCAGTGAAGAATATTATGATTTCCTTTTTGACGGTGAAGAGTACATTGAACTGTTTGATAATATTCAAAGCAAAGATTTTCTAAACTTTACCGATCTGAAAAATTATCAGAAACGTTTGGATGAAATTCATTCCAAAACCAATTTAAAAGATTCGATGCGTGTTGCAACCGGAACCGTGAATGGCGAAGGCATTGTAATTGCCTGTATGGATTTTGAATTCATTGGCGGATCATTAGGAAGTGTGATGGGAGAAAAATTCAGCCGTGCAATTGATTACTGCATTGAGCATCGGTTACCTTATTTGGTGATCAGCAAAAGCGGTGGCGCAAGAATGATGGAGAGTGCTTTCAGCTTGATGCAGTTGGCAAAAACGAGTGGCAAATTATCCCAATTAAGTGATGCAAAGCTTCCGTATATTTCTTTGTTGACCGATCCCACTTTTGGTGGTATCTCTGCGAGTTTTGGAATGCTCGGCGATCTGAATATCGCTGAACCGGGCGCCCTGATTGGTTTTGCGGGACCACGTGTAATTAAAGAAACCATTAAAAAAGACCTACCTGAAGGATTTCAACGCAGTGAATTTTTATTGGAACACGGATTTCTTGATTTTATTGTTGACAGAAAAAATTTAAAAGATAAACTTTCTCAGTTGACTGCTTTATTCAGGAATTAATACAACCCTTTCTTCAAATAATTTTCGATTAAAATATTCCCCTTCAGGGGTTAGGGGCTTATGGCTAAAGAAATGAATAACAGGCAGGCTTATTTTAATTACTACATTGAAGATAAATATGTAGCGGGTATTGTATTGTTGGGTACTGAAGTAAAAAGTGTACGTGATGGTAAAGTAAGTTTCAATGATGCGTTCTGCATGTTTGAAGGAACTGAATTATGGGTTCGAGGTTTATATATTGCTGAATATTCACACGGAACTATGAATAATCATATCGCTGTGCATGACCGCAAATTATTACTGACGAAAAAAGAACTCAGCAAATTGCAAACAAAACTGAAAGACAAAGGATTTACCATCGTTCCATTGAAAGTATTCTTGAATGAAAAGAATTTAGTGAAAGTTGAGATCGGCTTGGCAAAAGGTAAAAAGACTCATGACAAAAGAGAGACCATCAAACAACGTGATACAGAAAAAGAAATAAAACGTTTTCTGGCAAAATAATCAATCATCATATTTTCTTTTCTTTTCAGGATTATAATCCAATTGCTCAATCAGTGATTCGGCAGTTGGATTTTTAGTAAGAGCCACTGCCACCTGAAATAAAGCAATGAATAAGACCATTGAACCGAACAGCTCTCCTGCTGTTATCCAATATCCCCACCAACTGTACACTGCTGCTTTTTCGGGTTGTGATTCTTCATAAATAACAAACAATCTTTTGCCTTCGTATAAATCTCTCAAAACATATCTTGCATCCACCGAGTAATAATTTTTTCCTATAGAAAAAAAAGCTTTGGGAATGGGTTGTTTGCTGATACTGTCTTTCGCCCAATGAATGGTTGCTGTTGAAATTTCTCCGTCCAAATAATCAGGCTGGCGTGTAAAGAAAATATAAGTTGAAAAAACAACTAAGTAAAGTATAGTGATGGATTTGTACAAAGTGAATAAGCAAATTAATTATGTGCAAATATGCAGATTAAAAAAGGATTGAAAGATGTGAATACTTTCAATCCTTAAAATCATATAAATCTTGGTTCTTACAATTAATTCAAACTCCTGAAATCTACAGGCACCAATTTACTTACACCCGGCTCCTGCATGGTAACACCATAAATCACATCTACGGCACTCATCGTCATCTTATTGTGTGTTACAATAATGAATTGAGAGTTGGCGCTGAACTTCTGGATCATCTGTGTGAATTTGCCCACATTTGCATCATCCAACGGCGCATCAACTTCATCCAAAATACAGAATGGTGCAGGCTTAATTAAATAAATGGCAAACAATAATGCTGTTGCAGTCAATGTTTTTTCACCGCCGCTTAACTGAGAAATAGAAGAAGGGCGCTTACCTTTTGGTTTGGCAACGATATCGATCCCTGTCTCAGCAAGGTTTTCAGGGTTTTCCAAGATCATATCAGCCGTATCTTCTTCTGTGAATAATGCTTTAAATACGTTCTGGAAATTCTCTCTTACTTTATTGAATGTATCTAAGAACTGTTGATTGGCAGTTGCTTCCACTTCCTGAATGGTTTGCAATAAACTCTCTTTGGCATCAACGAGATCATTCTTTTGTTCAAGAATAAACTCGTAACGTTTTTTCATTTCAGTATACGCTTCGATAGCTGTTGGATTTACTTCACCCATATTTTCCAAACGCTTCCGCATTCTGTCACTCGTTGTTTGAAGATCTTCCAAACTTGTTTCTGTTGCTCTCGGCTGATCAATGATCTGATCCAATTCTATCTTAAACTCAACGCTTAATCTTTCTTTCATTCCTGCCAGCTGTAATTTCAATTCATTGAGTTTGTCTTTTATCTCACCCAATAAATGTTCGATCATTTCTTTGCTCTTAACTTTCAATCTAAGCTCGCTTTCTTTTTCCTGTAAAGCATTACGCAGATTATAATAAGTTTGATCGGCTTCATTTAATTTTTGTTCAGCTTCATCTTTGCCACGCATTAACGATAATAATAATTCTTCGCTGCCAGCCAATGTTTCTTTGCTCTGTTGTATATTTTCTGTCGCTTCCTCTAACTGTATTGAATTGCTTTGAATTTGCTGATGCAGATCATTTAACTGGTTTTGTTTAAAATCCAATTCCTGCTTGATGGCATTGATCTTGCTCTGCTGTTTGGTTAGCTGCAGATTGGTTTCATTGTATTGATAGGATGATGCATTATAATCCTGTTCAGCCAATTGATAATCCTGTTCAACATTACTTAATGCTTCTTTTGTTTGCTGAAGTTGGTCATTCAATCTTTGTAATTCTTCTCTTGTGGATGAGATGGAATCATATTCATCTTGCAAACGAACTTCTATTTCTTCCAATCGCTGTTGCCCACTTTGTTGAGCTGATTGTAAATTCTCAATCCTGTTCTTCGCAGCAAAGACCTGATTGGTCAATTGATTGATCTCATTCTCTGTTTGCTTGATGGCATTCTCTTTCAACTGTTCATTAAAACCAATGACTTCGTTATGTTTTTGTTTGATCTCTGCTTTCAATGCATTCACCACTGCATCCTGCAAAACAATTTCATCAATCAGTTTTTCTAAATTCTTTGCACGGCCAATTTTTTTCCCTTCAAACAAACCAACACTTCCGCCTGTTAATGTGTACTTACCTTTTACATACTTACCTGTTTTCTCTAAAACGATCGCTCCGTTTGAATTTTCGAGGGCATCATCATTTTCAGCGATATAAACATTGCCTAACAAATAAGCAGCTAACCTTTGATATTGATCATCCACTTCAATCACACTCAACGCAGGAAATGTATTGTTGGGTTGATGTGTGTCTGAAATATTCTCACTTAATTTATCAAGAATAAAAAAGTTGGCCTTCCCCTTTTTATTGGCATCCAATAAATGAACGGCCTGCAAACCTTCTGCTAATGTATTGACAACATAATAGTTCAGATAAGGTTCCAGTACATTTTCAACAGCAGTCCTGTATTCTTCTTTTACATAAATGATATCTGAAAGAATGGGTGCAGTATGATTCCAATCCGGATTCTTGTGCAAGAACTTTACACTTTCAGGATACCCCTCCATAGAATCTATCAAACTCTTCAGCAAATCGTGTTCGTTTCGTTTTGCATCCAACTTTCTTGTTTCTTCTGCTAACTGATTCCTTAAAGCTTCTAATTGCTGTTGCGTTTCTAATATCTGTTCTTTGGTCCTTTCATGATGCTCTTGCAATTGTTGCAGGTCAATTCTTTTGCTGTCCAGTAATTGTTCCTTTTCCAGCAATTCAATACCTAATTGTTCTATCTGTTGTGTTCTGTTTTGTTTTTCATCAAGCAATTGTGTTTGTGCTCTTTGCAGATTTTGAATAGATGTATCTGCAACCGCCACTTTCTTTTCTGCATCGAACTGACTGCGTTGAATTTGTTGATGCTGATTTCTAAGATCATCAACAGCAGTTCTTTTATCATCAAAGATTTGTCGCTTGTCTTCTACTGCAAATTTCGCTGCATCCAACTGGGCCTGAATTTCCTGTAACTTATTTTCTTCTTCGGCAACCTGCAATTGGCTGAACTGGATAGAATCATCGATCCCTTTTAATTGCCCTTCTGCTTTTTGTAAAAAGTCTTTTAAACTGGTTTCCTTCTCTGTTAAATAATGTAATTTTTGAGTGGCGAGATTCTTGTCATTCTCTTTACTGCGCAAGTTTTGCAGCAGATCGTTGAATTCGTGCTGCATACTTTGTAACGCACGTTCCTTCTCAATAAAATCAACTTTCTCTTTTTCTATTGCAGCATCCTCATTAGCAATCTCTGCTTCCAACTGAACTCTTTTATTTGTTTCAAGTTCCTGCTGTTCATTTAATTCTTTGTAAGCAATATTAAACCCTTCCAGCGCTGCTTTTGCCAACTCAACCGCTATCTCTTTGTACTCTTTTTTTATTTCAAAATACTTCTCTGCTTTCTTTGCCTGATTCTCTAATGTCTTTAATTGATTGTTTATTTCAAACAACAGATCTTCAATACGTGCCAGATCCTGCTCTGTGGCGTCTAACTTATTCTTTGCTTCTTTTTTTCTTGTTTTATAAATGGTGATACCTGCCGCCTGTTCCAGCATTCTGCGCCTGCTGTTTTCTTTATCCTTGATGATATCGTCCACCATTCCCAATTCAATGATGGCATAACTGTCGTTACTTACACCGGTATCCAAAAATAAATTATGAATATCTTTTAAACGACATTGCACATCATTCAAACGATATTCGCTTTCACCATTTTTATAAAAACGTCTGGTAACAGTTACTGTACTGAATTCAGTCGGCAATAAGTTTCTGGTATTTTCAAACGTAAGGCTTACTTCAGCCAAACCGCTGGGGCTTCTGGTTTTAGATCCGTTAAATACTAATGCATCCAAATTCTCACTTCGTAAAGCAGAAATTTTTTGTTCACCAATCACCCAACGTATACTGTCAATGATATTGCTTTTACCGCAACCGTTCGGGCCAATGATGCCCGTAATTCCTTCATCGAAACTAACTACTGTCTTATCGGCAAAACTTTTGAAACCTTTGATCTCTAAGGACTTTAATCGCACTTTCTACATCTTTTTAGTACCTGCGAACATACACAATTGAAAGTAGAAAAAAGAAAATAAAGCGATTGTTGTGGAGAAGTAGTGAGAAAATTATGAAACCAAGCAGCAGTAAGGCTTTTCAGCATTGATTGCGTCGTTCCAAAGGAATCACTTTGGGGCACTCTTGTACGTGCTGATTCTTTATTCAGCTGTTTTGAAAATCATTCTCATTAACTACATTCGTTTACTCATTTTAATGCAAAACAAAGACTACTATCAAATATTACAGGTTTCACCAAATGCTTCTCCCGAAGAGATCAGAAAATCGTTTCGCAAATTGGCATTGCTGTATCATCCCGATAAAAATAACGGCGACAACTTAGCTGAAGAACGATTCAAAGAGATAAGGGAAGCTTATGAGATTTTATCCAATACAAGGAAAAGGCAGGATTATCATTATAAAAGATTTGCATCATCCTACCAATATAAAATAATTACGCCTGATATTATTTTGCAACAATGCATTGATCTTAAAAAATTCATTTCTGTCATTCATCACAGTTATATTGATTTCGATATGTTCACTGCACAAATTCAGGATATCTTATCTGCGCAAAGTTTAGATGTGCTGCAAAAAAATAATGATCCTGTTTTAAATAACAAGATCATTCAACTGATATTGCATTCCTGCAAGCCGCTACCTTATCGGCAATTTTTATTAATAGCTCCTCTGTTGATTTCCATTTCAAATGTTGAGAAAAATATAGCTGAAATTGAAACTATTAATCAGCATAAAAAAAGAGTTCATTATTTCGAAAAATATAAACTCCTTATCGCAATTTTAATGGCAGCAATAATTTGTGTACTTATTTATTCTACAACAAAATAATTATTTGCCGAATACTTTCTTGAGAAGGTCTGTTGTTTGCGCAGCAGGGTTCTTTCGGATCTTTTGTTCCTCCAATGCCACCTGATAAAATATGCCTGATAAGGCTTTTTCGGTAACATAAGCATTCAGATCAGTGTTTACTTTTTTTACAAAAGGAACTTTATTGTAAGCAGAAAAAGCAGTGTTCCAGTATTGGGTAGCATCCACTTTGCTCAATGATTGTTTAATGATCGGGTTGAATGCATTTGTTAAAGATGCATTTGTTTTTTTACGCAGATAAGATGTTGCAGCAGAATCACCGCCGCTCAATATTCCTTCGGCATCCTGAATACTCATTTGCTTAATGGCATCAACAAAAATAGGTGCTGCACTCTTTGCAGCATCTTCTGCTGCACGGTTCATAGACAAAATCGCTTCATCTACCTGAGTGCCCAAACCCATATCCCGTAAGGTTTTTTCAGCTTTTACAGCTTCAGGCGGTAATAATATTTTAACCGCCGCATTTTTAAAAAAACCATCTGTTGCAGAAAGTTGGGCAGTTCCTTTTTGAACACCCACATTCAATGCTTCTTTTAATCCGTTCCCTATTTCATCGGAACTTAATCCGTTTTTGCTGACTGAATTAACCAATCCTTTCAGGTCCTGAGATTCAGAAACCGTAAATGAAATAAGAAAAACGAACAGATAAAAAATTTTCATAGCATTAAATTTTAAATGAAATTAGAACAGCAAGTTCTATTGATAAGTTAAATCTGTTAAAAGCAAAAAGGCTGCCAATAAGGGCAGCCTTTAAGAATTAATATATTGAATCAACTATTGATTAACATAATAAGCCAATGACCTTGCTGTTGTTCCTGTTGTGAGTGTACCATCACCTTTATAATAAATAGTGTAGTTCCTGAAAAGTGGTGTAATAGCTAATTTGGCCAATACAACTCTTCCCGGAAGCAGAGGCGACCCTGATGCCGGAGTTCTTGTTACATACAAAGTATCCGGTACACTGATATTGGTACCTAATAATTGAAAAGTGGTAACTGAATCAACACCTATTTTACTCCACAAAGTTGTATTCCTTGAATAAGAAAAAATGTCAACAGTGCTAGTACCGGTGGTTGTTGTAGCAGAATCATTACCAACAGCATTAATGAATCTCAAATTATAATACCCTTGCAGTATCATCGGTGTGGAATCCCTTATGAAAATTTCTTTTTTCGGATTTCCTGTTAAAGCAGAATCCGTTAATAAGAAAGTATAAAATTGACCGGGGCTTACTGTCTTGGTGTACATTTTAAAAGCAAGTGAATCACCTGTCAATACACCGTTTGTAGAAAGCTTGATTTGCAAAACACCTGCCGGAACAGTTGCATAACCATATCCTGTGCCCAATACCGGAGCCATAGAAGTACCGCCAAAACTCAGGATCGGAGAATTTATTTTTGTACCGTTAACGATCACATTAAAAGCATCCGGAACATTGAACAGTTTTGCAAAACTTGGTGATGCATGTACAAATTTAAAATAAGCTGTTGACAAGCTATTGGGATCTGTCGTAGTATATCCTGCAATATAGTCGTTTGATTTAGTGCAGGAAGTATACACACCCATGGATACTGCTGCAATAAATATATATAAAATAACTTTTTTCATTCTCTTTTATTTTAAGATTATTAAGACTAAGGTTGAATATTCCAAGGTTGCGTTGTATGATAATCGCCAACTTGTGAACCGGTGGCATCTAAAGCTCCAACTAATTTTAGTGACGGAATATCGTACAAGAATTCAGAATTATATCTTGGTCTGCATATATACGCCAGTTTTCCATTATTACTTGGGAATAATCCCGGTGTTTGGCCTGCAGGAGGAGGTGTAAAATCTGCATACACTTGTTTACCTGTAACAAGATCTTTATCAAGATAATGGAAACGTCTCATATCTGTCCATGTTTCCTGAACACCCCAAGCATACAATGCGATATATTTTTGAAGCATGATATGTGTTAATGTTAAGTTACTGGCTGTTGCAGGAACTACATTTGGATTAGCCAAATAAGCAGCTTTAATGGCAGGTGTTATCAAAGAAGCAGTTGGAACATTGGTAGCATAATTATTGATCAGCATATCAAAGTTTAAACTGATGGCATTAGTATAAGCAGCTAAAGCTGTTGTCTTATCTCCTTTTCTGTATGCCGCTTCTGCTAATAAGAATTGCATTTCGGATGCCGTCATGATTGGGAATTCCGCTGCATTTCTGAAAATATATCGACAACCACTTTCATTCGCGGGTGTACCTGTTGTTGAATATAATCCGCCCCAGAAATTATTGGGTTTATCATTGGTTACAGTAATTTCTGCACCTCCGTTCCATGGTAAAATTCCTTTGAAAGTTCCGTTTGGATTTTCCTTCAAAATATAAGGCATTCTCGGATCAGCCACACCAACAAATGCTGTGCTGTTTAATCCATTCATTAAGTTAGCAATGTATTGACTTTGTCTGATCGTACCTACATTACCTCTGAATATTCCGAAGTAGTTATTTGAACCGGATAAACCGCCTGCAGCGAATTTACAAGTTGCATTATCTGCATTGGCAGTCATAGCAAGGTTCACATATTTAATGACAGAATCAGCAGAGTAAGTAGATTTATTGCTGATGTATGCATAAGACCTTGCCAAGACTCCGTAAACAAATTTTTTCCATTTATTTACATCCCCGCCATAAAAATAAGCATCACCCAAAGCAAAGTTTGCAGGGCTTACTGCACCATCGGTCCTGCTCAGATTAGCTAAAGCCTGAAAGCATGCTGCTCTGCAGGAATCGTAAGCTAATGATTGCGGGTCATAATCAAATTGCTGACGGCTTTGGTCAAAAGCCTCTTTTATAATAACTGCATTGTTATATTCATTGGCCATTTCTAACCAACCCCAACCTCTCAGTGCTTGTGCAGCACCTACATAATCCCACTTTCCTTGTCCGGCACCCCATTGTATAACCCTGTTCAAATTTTGACCCTGGCCAAAATAAAAGGCACCCCATAATGAACCAAGGTTATCACTAACAGCAACTGTTCCGGCCATCATATCGTAGTTGGAGGCGTTAGCTGAAGTTGTGGATGCTGCAGTATATGTATTGGTTCCCCAATACTGAATATATCTTCCGATCAATAATGCATCACCGGCTAAACCGTAAGCACTTCCGGATGCTGCACTGCTTCCGATGATACTTCCAATCAAGCTTGGAAAAATGCCTTCAATGGGCTCTACTGTTAATGCATTGGGATTCGCATAAGCGTCATCTAATTTTTTCTGGCAAGATGTGATGATAACGCTCACAACGCTTACAGAAAGAAATATTTTAATTAATTTATTTTTCATACCTAAATTATTTTGAATTTATTTTAAAGTTTAAAAGTTAGCTCGTAATCCAAAATTCAAACCGGCAGGTGTTGGCATGTTTCCATAATCGAAACCATAACCTCCAACGCCTTTGGAAAGACCTGTATTACCATTTGTTGCAGGATCTGCTCCTTTATAATTTGTAATTAATACAAGATCGCTACCTGTAACAAATATGCCAAATGATTTAATTCCTTTAATGGCTTTACTAACATTTGCGAAAGTGTAGCTGAGCGTAATATCTCTTAAACGAAGCCAATTCACATTCTTTTGAATAAACTCTTCTTCAGGCATACTTGTATAATAAGAACTCAAGTAGTAAGGTGTGATTGCAATCGTGTTTTTTGTAGGATTAGCAGTGTTTTGTAATCCGTCATTCAACACACCGCTTACCACTCTTGGAGTCATCCTGTCAGCAGTCCTTCCGGCTTTTCCGATATAGGTAAGATATTCTTCTGTACCGTTGAAAATATCGCCACCCACTTTCAAATCCCATAAGAAACTTAAATTCCAATTTTTATATCTGAATGTATTGATAGTACCTAAGGTAAAAGCAGGTGTTCTGTCACCTCTTACTAAGAAGTTTCCATCAACCACAGGAAGACCTGTACCCGGAGTAATCAATATTTGTCCGGCAGCATTTCTTAAATAACCATAACCTGTAATTGTTCCTGTAGATTGACCTCTATAAAGACCACCGCGGGCATTACCATATAACCATGTATCAGCAATATAGAACTCACCGGCAATAGATGCAGGCAATGATAATACTTTGCTCCACATGTGGTTAAAGTTGAAACGGATATTCCAGTCAAAGTCTTTTTTCCGGATAGCTGTGATATCCAGCGCAAGTTCAATACCCTGATTTCTGGTAGAAGATGCATTCAAAGTATTCAATATATACCCTGTTGCATAACTGGCCCTAAATCCCTGAACGATCTGATTATAGGCTAAAGTATTGTAATAAGATGCATCAACAGAAAGTCTGTTATTGAACATCTTTAATTCAGTACCTACTTCATATGTTTGTTGTCTTTCAGGTTCCAAATTCGGGTTATTGTTGTAAAAACCATAAGAATAAGCAGGAACCACAGAACTTGCATAGTTAGCACCAAACACAGATTGATTTAAATATGGATCCGGAAGCCTTGCCGTACTTGCCAATGAAGTTCTCAACTTTGCATAATTAAGTACACTTCCTTTTATTTGAGGGAAGAGGTCACTTAAAATAACACTTAAACTTCCCGCAGGATAATTATAATTTCTGAATTGTGAAGGGAAAACAGAAGCTCCTTCAAAACGATGGCTGTAAGTAAGATAAATAACGTCTTTGTAACCAATGGAAACTTCACCAAAGAAAGCACTCAGACGAGTGATATATTGGTTAGGCTGACCATACACGTTTCTGTTCAAACGAATACGTGTGTTTGGTGTTGTAATTAAACTATCCATCAGGTTTCCACCCAATGCATTGATTAAATTTAAATTATTTACCGGTACCCCGTTTTTAGTCATGCTACCATCAACTCCCAAAGGATTGTCAACCAATCCTGTTCCATAGCTCGCAAACATATCGGTTTGGTAATCCTGCCAAACATTACCCGCCATTGCCCTAACAGAAAAATCGTTGAATTTTTTATTGGCAGTTAAAGTGATGGTATGGTTGTAACCTTTATATGTTCTCCAGTAATTATCCAAAGATCCTCTTACAGAATAAGAAGCTGAACCGGAAGCAACACCTGCTGAAGATTGAGGATTCATGAACTCATAACCGTTTTGCGTATAAGTATCATATCCAAATCTTCCTGCAGCAGTTAACCAAGGAGTCAAGTAAAGGTTTACACCCAATGTTCCGATCCATCTTGAAACAACTTCACTGCTATGATTAAACTTGGCATTGAATAAAGGGTTATCAACACCTTCACCAATGCTTCCCGCAGTATAAATTTGTTTTCTGTTACCATTCGCATCCAAATAATTATTGATATCATAATTAGTAGGCCATGCAAAAAGATCCAGATAATATCCGCCTGCACCACGCAAAGGTTTTTCATTTACAGAATGTGTATATGAAATGGTTGGTGTTATTTCTAATAGTTTACCGATTTTAGTGGTATTGGCAATACGGAAATTTTGTTTCTCATAAGTATTATTTGGGATCACACCATCCTGATTAAAATAAGAACCAGATACTCTGAAGCTTGAAACTTTAGAACCGAAATCCAATCCCAAATTATGGGTTTGAGAAAATCCTGTTTTAAAGAAGCTATGAATATTATCATACATTTTCGTACCGGAACCATAGGCCGGCCCAAAATAACTGAATGCATTTGAAGAAGGCAGACCGTTACTTGTTCCCGGAGAATAATCATTATTTATCTGAGGGAAATGTGTGATCTCCTGAATACGGAATGCATTATCATAACTGATATTTATCTTATTGCCTTCAGTAGATCTTGTTTTTTTAGTGGTAATAACAATGGCACCTGAACTTGCTTGGCTACCATACAATGCCGTGGCCTCAGGGCCTTTTAATACGGTGATAGATTCTATATCATTGGGATTGATATCCGCAATACGGTTTGTATAATCATTACTTCTGTTTGGCCTGTCTGAAGCCAAGCCTAATTGAGAACCTCCGTTAGAGGTTTCATCCATGGTACTGTTATCAACGATCACACCATCTACTACAAATAAAGGCTGGTTACTTAATGTTAATGAGTTAAACCCTCTTAATATAATTTGTGAAGAGGCGCCTGCTATACCATTGGTTGGTGTGATAGTTACACCTGCAACACGTCCCTGTAAACTGTTCAAAAAGTTTTCTCTTTTTGTATCGGCGATTTCTTTACCGGATACCTTTTGAACAGAATAACCTAACTCACGTGGCTTACGTTTTATGTCCATCGCAACAACCACTACATCATTTAAATCTGCTGCCTGACCTTTTAGATTGACAGATATTTTTGCACCATTAACAGTGATCTTCTGTGGCGCATAACCTACATAAGTGATTGTTAATACCTGACCGGTTGAAGCTTTGATCGTAAAGCTACCATCATCTTTTGTTTGACTGATGATATTTGTTCCGGTAACTCTTATCGAAACACCCGCCAATGGTGTTTTCTTATCAGCATCCATAACTGAACCGGATACTGTTTGGCTTTGTCCATGAGAAGGCGAAGAGAAAATGAAAAGCAGTATTATCACCGCTTTCATTAATGAAACAATTTTTCGCATACAGGTTTTGTTTTGGTAATTAATCAAATAAAATTTATCAGTTTATAAATGCAAAAAATACGCATAAAACCGCATGAAATAATCTTTTTAGATTATAAATACCGAGTATTAACGCATTGTTAAACTTATATCATACACATAGATACGAATTTATTTCCTCACTAAAACGGATTTTTTATAAGAAAAAAAATAAAAAATAAAAACTGCAAAAAGATGCAGCGTTGCAGGTTAAAAATTTGCCTTACAGCAATTTTATCCCTTTTTGCCTGAAAGAGTCTAATAAATGATCAGAAGGCATCAGTTCTGTTATTAAAGTATCGATCACTTCTACTCCGCATACTTTTAATCGCTGAACTGTATTTAATTTCCCGGATATGGCTAATGATACTGTTCGTTTAGCACATTTGATCATTGCTTTTTTTACTTCAATCACTTCCCATTCTAAATCTGTTATCCCTCTCTCTGCATCAATACTGTTTGTTCCCAAAAAACATAAGTCTGCTCTTATTTCACTCAATCGTTGTATAACTTCTGCACCGACAGAAATCTGTGCAGCTTTAGATAATTTGTTTCCCAAAAAAATCACTTCGCTGTTCGGATGATTTAGTAATTGTAATGCAGTAGGCAGGCTGACAGTAATAAATGTTGCATTTAAATTTTCAGGTAATGCCTGCACTAATTCCAGAATAGTTGTTCCGCCGGAAAGCACTACAAACATGCCATCCTGTATCAATGAAATAGCTTTATCAGCAATGATCTTTTTTTCCGGCTGAGAATAGATTATATTTTTTTCTAACTCAAAATGGAAAGATTTAGACAACGCACCACCATGCACTTTGGTTAGTTTTCCTTCCTCATCCAATTCCTGCAAATCCCTTCTGATCGTATCTTCGGAAACATTCAGTTGTACTGAAAGATCTGATGACAATACCTTATTATGAATGTTTATTTGCTGAATGATATGAGCCTGTCGTTCTTTCTTTAGCATCACTAAAATTAAAAAGACTAAATCACATTAAACAAATAAAATTTTGAAAAGCTTAGATTTTAGATTTTTAATTCGGGATATTCGCATTTGAAAATAGAATGATTACACCGCAAACCATAGAGCAGATCAAGAACCGCATCGACATCATTGATGTGGTTGGCGAATATGTAAAATTAAAAAAACGCGGTGCAAATTATCTGGGTCTTTGTCCTTTTCATAACGAAAAAACACCCTCCTTCACTGTTTCACCTGCCAAAGAGTTGTACAAATGTTTCGGTTGCGGTAAAAGCGGCAACACCATTACATTTTTAATGGAGCATGATAAAATGAGTTATGTAGAAGCTTTAAAATGGTTGGCCGCACGTTATAACATTGAAGTAGAAGAAACCGAATCAACACCCGAGCAAAAACAATTACAGCAGGCTGCCGATAGTTTATACATCATTAATAATTTTGCTCAAAAATTCTTTGATGAAAAATTATTTCTCAGTGAGGAAGGGCAAAATATTGCTTTAAGTTATTTAAAAGAAAGAGGTTTCAGAGAAGATATCATCAAAAAATTTCAGATCGGTTATAATCCTTCACAAAGAGATGAACTGACAACAGCTTTATTGCAAAATCAATTCAACAGGGAATTACTTCCCAAAACAGGATTGGTTGTTGTAAGAAACGAAACAGAGTTAATAGATAATTATCGCGGAAGGATCATTTTCCCCATTCATAATAATACAGGAAAAATAATCGGATTTGGTGCAAGGGTAATCGGTAAAGCGGATAAAGCACCAAAATATATCAATACTCCGGAAAATGAGATCTATATAAAAAGCAAAGTTTTATACGGATCTTATTTTGCCAGGCTTGCCATTGATAAAGCCAATGAATGTTTATTGGTGGAAGGTTATACCGATGTTGTGAGTTTGCATCAGGCAGGTATTGAGAATGTTGTTGCCAGCGGCGGCACATCACTCACAACAGATCAGCTTCGCATCATTAAAAAATACAGTAACAATCTCACTATTATTTATGATGGTGATGCCGCAGGCATTAAAGCAGCTTTACGCGGATTGGATATGGCATTGGAAGAAGGCCTGAATGTAAAGCTGGTATTGATTCCCGATAAGGAAGATCCGGACAGCTATGTAAACAAAGTCGGTGCTACTGCCTTTCAGGATTTTGTTGCAAAAAATAAAAAAGATTTCATTCTTTTTCAGCTCGAAGTGATGCTGAAAGATGCAGGCAATGATGTTACCAAAAAAAGTGAAGTAGTAAATCAAGTGGCTGATACTTTAAGTAAAATCAGTAAAGCGGAGGACTTTACAAAACTGCAGGATTATATCAAACAATGTTCTTCCTTATTAAAAATTGATGAAGGCGGATTAACGAATCTGGTCAATAAATTAAAGCGTGACAAGATCGCTAAAGACGAAAAGAAATTGCCGTTTGAAGATGCCAATTATTATCTGCAACAATCACAGCAACCCGAAGGTTTTTCAGATGATAATTTTTTATTGTTGAATCAGGATGAGGCACATGAAAAAAATGTATTACGTGTTTTATTGGAATATGGTTTACGCAGTTGGGATGATCAAAAGACAATGGCTCAATATATTTTTGAGGAGTTGGAGCAATTCCGTTTTGATAATCCGCAATTGGAAAGTTTGTTTAATGAATACAGGAATTGGTATGATCAGGGATTGCAGCCCGATGCCAAGTCTTTTTTATATCATCCCGATGATGCTGTCAGAAGTTTAGTGGTAAGCATTACTGTTTTTCCGCATGAACTGAGCCAGAAATGGGATGACCGACTCGAAGGGATGAACATTGTAAACCGAGACACTTCTCATCAGGATGTACTGATCAGTATTAATATCTTCAAACTCAGAAAGATCAAAAAGATGTTTGACGAAAATCAAAGAGACATGGAAAATGCTTCGCTTGAAGAGCAGATGAAATTGATTGAAGTTCATAAAGACCTCAAAAAAATTGAAAGAGAACTATCCCAACAATTAGGCACAGTGATCATAAAATAAAAATGCTTTCACTTTTTACAGCGAAAGCATTTTGCTTTTCTATTTCGGTATAATAAAGCCGCTATTTTTCTGAAGGATTCTTTTTGCCGGCCATTAATTTTTCAACCGCCGCTTCCAATCTGCGTTGTCTTGTTTCATCCTTCTTCGCTTCTTCGATCCATATCACATATTCTTTTTGATTGGAAAAAGAAAGAGACGTAAAAAATTCCTTTGCTTTTTTGTGTTTGGTGAATACCAGCTCCAATTCTACAGGCGGCATCACTAATCTTTTATCAAAATCAATTCCTTTTATTTCAGCTTTTTTTTCTGCTGCTTTTGCTCTTGCCGGAATATTAGCGGTTTTTTTGAATCGCATGGCACTCCAAACATGATCCAAAGCAACAAGGGTTACTCCTTCATATTCGTTGGAAGTCAGGAAATCCCAACTGCAATCACGGTTCAAATCGCTTACTATCTTGCTCGTTTGTTTGGGATAAGCAACCCACAATTTGCTCTCTGCATGTAAAGCAGGAAATACATCCTTCAATACATTATTCAGTTGGTTTTGGTTAACTGCAAATACCAATGCAAAATCGACTTTCTTGCTTTTCAGCAAAGGGGTTACATTTTTTGCATAAGACAGTTTTACAAACTGCTTTTCGATAGAGGAAGGCAAGCCCTGAATTAACAGGTTCTTCTCGTCTTTCAATTGTAATTTTTCTAACAAATTCTGATTTGACATGCCTAAAAGGAATTTCAGGTGATGTGAATGGTTGGCAAAGTTAAAAAATTGTAACGACAGTTGGCAAACAAATACTCATCTAATTTGAAAGAATGGCTAAAAACAGGTTTAATTATCTGTTTTTCTCTGCTTACGCCTGTCACGATACTTGAGAATGGGCACTTTGCTCTCGGTGCCTTTCAGTATTCTTGAGATGTTTTTTTGATGGGTTAATACGATCATCAAAGCTACAATTACAGCAAATATTCTGTATAAGGTTTCCTTCTCATTAAAAATAAAAAGGATAAATACCATAAATGATACGCCTGCCAAAATGGAGCTTAAAGAAACAAACCTGGTTAAATATAAGACCAGCAAAAATACTCCTACACAACAAACTGCAACAATAGGTTGAATGGCCAATGCCATACCGAATAATGTAGCAACCCCTTTGCCTCCTTTAAACCCTGCCCACAAAGGAAAGATATGCCCCAGAACAGATGCCAATCCCAAGCCGATCATAAAGTTTGTTCTATCCCATTCATTCGTTAAATAATAAGGCAATAAAAAATATAAAGAGGTGGCCAATACACCCTTCAGCATATCGATGATCATTACAAAAGTTCCCCATTTGCTGCCCAATACTCTGTAAGTATTAGTAGCACCGGCATTACCGCTTCCGTAATCTCTGATATCAATACCGAAGAAACCTTTACTAACCCAAACTGCTGTTGGAACGGATCCAATCATGTACGCAACTACTATGAGTAAGAATTCATTCATGGGAGGTTATTAAAGTTAAGGAATGCAAATATACTCACCCAAACTGTAATTCATAATTTCTTAACACTGTATTTAAACGGATGCCTTTATAAAATGAAGGGCTATCCAACCACTTTTTTGAATAGTGCTGATAAGTCTCCAACCAAATGACTGTACAGCTGCATGTATATCTGCTTCATCTTCAAGCAATAAGCCACTCATTAAGATATTCCCATCAGCATGGGTTGTCTGATCGATATATTTTATATTTTCCAATATGATATGCTTGTTAATGTTAGCAAGTATAATTTCAAAGCCCTTACCCGATTGAGGATGATCGGCTTTGGCGATTTCAACATGCGCACATTTATTCTTGATGATATTTTCGGAGGCATTTTCAATGCACCAATCATCATTATCCACGGCTTCAATTTTTGCTGCACCCAATTTTTCAGCAAGGATCGACAGAATACCCGTTCCAGTTCCGAAATCAAACACATTTTTTGCAGTGAAATCTATTTTGCGCATCAACTGTATCATCATGAAAGTAGTGGCATGATGACCGGTTCCGAAACTCATTTTAGGAGTAATCACTATTTCATGTTCGACACCGTTAATGGGCTCATGAAAATCTGCTCTGACCCCAACAAAATCATCCACAATAACCGTATCAAAATTTGATTCCCATAATTGATTCCAGTTCTGTTTTACAATTACCTGTTTTTGATAAGAAAGATTTCTGCTATTGAGTAAGAATTGCAATTCATCCTCACTAAAATTATTTTCTTCACTAAATGCGAGCAGCTCATTTTCTCTTTCTTCAAAACCATCAAAACCAATTGCAGAAAGTTCCGCTATCAATATTTCATTGAGCGTTGTATCAACAGAAGGAATTATAATTTGAATATGATTCATGTGCTAAAAATAAACCCCCGATTTTTTCGGGGGTATTATTTTACATTTTATTCTTCAGAAGAACCGTTTCCATTTCTGTCATCTTCTCTTTCAGCGCCTCTTCCTTCGGGTCTTGGCATCAACACCTTACGGCTCAATTTGAATTTACCCGTACGTTGATCAATACCTAATAATTTCACTTTGATCTTATCGCCTTCTTTTAACACACCATCCATTGTTTCCAAACGTTTCCAACTGATCTCACTGATATGCAATAAGCCTTCTTTCTTTGGCAAGAATTCAACAAAAGCACCAAACTCTTTAATACTCTTTACTACAGCTTCATACACTTCGCCTACTTGCGGAACAGCAACCAATCCTCTCACCCAAGCCAAAGCTTTTTCAAGACCTTCTTTATCTGCAGAGAATATACTTACTTCACCGTAATTACCGATCTCTTCAATGTTTACAGTTGTTCCGGTAACACGTTGAATTTCCTGGATCACTTTACCACCCGGCCCGATCACGGCACCGATAAATTCTTTATCGATGATCAGTTTTTCCATTCTCGGTGTATGCGGTTTCACTTCCGGACGTGGTGCAGGTATACATTCATACATCGCATCCAAAATATGCAGCCTTCCTTTTCTTGCCTGTGCCAATGCTTCTCTCATCACTTCCATACTCAATCCATCCACTTTAATATCCATCTGCACACCGCAAATACCATCGCGTGTTCCTGTTACTTTAAAATCCATATCACCCAAATGATCTTCATCACCTAAGATATCCGTAAGGATCGCATACTTGCCATCAGCTCTTGTGATCAATCCCATTGCAACACCACTAACGTGTTTGGGAAAAGGAACACCTGCATCCATCAATGCCAATGAACCGGCACAAACTGTTGCCATGGAGGATGAACCGTTACTTTCTAAAATATCACTTACAATTCTTGTGGTATAAGCGTACACACTGTCATCGGGCATCATTTGTTTTAAACTGCGCATCGCCAAATTACCATGACCCACTTCACGACGACCCGGGCCTCTCATCATTTTAATTTCGCCGGTTGAAAACGGAGGGAAATTATAATGAAGGATGAATTTTGAATATTCTGATTTTGCTGCACTTTCAATTAATAATTGATCCAATGCAGTTCCCAATGTTACCGTTGTTAATGATTGTGTCTCGCCTCTTGTAAAGAGTGCTGAACCGTGCGGAGCCGGCAATGGTTCTACTTCCATTGCTAAAGGGCGAACCTGGTCTAATTTTCTGCCGTCCAAACGGATGCGGTCATCCAGCATCATATTACGAACCACTTCCCATTTCAGGTCTTCGTAATATTTTTTAGCTAACTTTTTTTCTTTATCAGTTGCTTCTTCGCCTAAGCTTGCGATCAACTCATCTTTTACAACAGCATAAGCATCGTAACGTTCGCTTTTTGCAGAAGCGCTTTTCGAAATGGCATACACTTTATCTTTTGCAAATGCATATACTTTTTGCTGAACGGTTTCATCCTGTTCAGGCTTCTTATACTCTCTTTTGCCTGTTACACCTTTCTTATCCCTTAATTGTTCCTGTGCCTTGATCTGAACACGAATGGCATCATGTGCAATTTGTAAAGCATTCACCAGATCTTCTTCAGAACATTCTTTTGCTTCACCTTCCACCATCATCAGGTTCTTATCGGTAGCAGCTATTAAAAATTCGAGATCAGATTTTTCTAATTCTGATCGAGTAGGATTCACAACAAATTTTCCATCGATACGTGCAATTCTTACTTCACTGATAATTTCTTTAATCGGAATATCGGAAACAGATAATGCAGCAGATGCAGCCAAACAAGCCAATGCATCAGGCAATATTTCAGGATCACTTGAAACCAAACTGATCAATACTTGTACATCACATAAATAATCTTCGGGAAATAAAGGACGCAACGCACGGTCGATCAAACGACTGGTCAAAATTTCATAATCATTCAGCCTTGCTTCTCTTTTAAAGAATGAACCCGGAATGCGGCCTGCAGAAGCAAATTTTTCCTGATAGTCCACACTTAAAGGGAAAAAGTCCTGACCTTCTTTCGGTTCTTTATTGGCAACTACTGTTGCGAGTAAAATACAGTTGCCCTGACGAACAGTAACTGATCCATCAGCCTGACGTGCTAATTTTCCTGTTTCGATAATTACTTCAGCTCCATTAGGTAACTGAAAGCTTGATTGTATGGGTTGTGATAACATAATTAATTTTTATTTTGATACGGAAACCAATGAGCTGACAAGCAATTTATTTCCATATCCTGATGAAAGATGAAAGCCAAAATACTTCATGTACAAAAAACTAATCCCAACCGTAAAAATTATCAGTTGGGAATAGCACTTATCATGATAGTGAAAATTATTTTCTGAGACCCAGCTTTTCGATCAATGAACGGTAGCCGCTCAAATTTGTTTTCTGCAAATAAGTCAATAAGCGTTTACGCTGACCAACCAACTGCATTAAACCTCTGTGGGTAGAGAAATCTTTCTTATTAGCTTGCAAGTGCTCGCTGATGTGAGAAATACGCTCAGTTACCAAAGCGATCTGTGCTTCAATAGAGCCTGTGTTAGTGGCTTTGCCACCAAAATCTGTAAATACTTTTACTTTTTTTTCTTTTGTAATTGACATCTAAGTTTTCGTTTAAATAGCGACCAAAAATTTACATCTAAATATTGTGGCGGCAAAGGTAAGGGTTTGGAACTAAAATATCAGCATTCAAACAATGATTTTTTTACCCGGTGTCTATTACTGCATCCTTATTCCATATACTCCCTGCATCCCTCCCATCTGACTGCAAAATAATATATGCCAGATAATGACAATCTGTCGCTTACTTCCTAAATACTCCTTATACACTTCACAGATGGTATATAACCATTATATCCATAGGGAGTAAATTAGGAGATAAGCCTTATATAACCCTTGTATAAGCCTTGTATAACCCATGTCTTTAAAGACAAGGCTTATCTATGGGTTAAGGATGTTTTTCCTGTAGCTCAAATTTGTTTTAAATAACATTCCATCTGCCTCTGATCCCCCATCAATCATCTTGACTTGTAGTGAAAACCCCTTATCGTGGGTATTGTACTTTCTTCGTGTTTTCCATTTATATCGCTGCTGTTTTGTTCGGGGCATCAGGAAGAAACCACGAATAGATCTGCCGAAATATAAGAATGAAATAATACGCGTACAATAACATTAGTCTGCTTGGTTTCTTTATTGGAGAAAGTCAAACGGTAAGAAACTCAAGAATACGGTTGCTGATGAGTTTTTCTTGAAGTTTGTGGGCCTCCTTTCCCGGCAAAGGCAGGCAAGGAAGCGGGGCGGTGATATTGTTTTAACTTCACGGAAAGGAACACCACCAAGCTACAGATATCTTAATGGATTGCTTAGCGGTTTGATATACTTTTCTTTATCATTCTTTATAGCAGTTAGATTCTGCTTTGCTGCTATTATATTTGTTTCCCTTAACTCCTTTTCATTTGGCAAAGATCATCTTTACAGTCACCAATGACCTTTCATACGACCAACGCATGCAGCGCATCTGTCATTCACTGGTAATTGATGGTTTGGAAATATTATTGGTGGGAAGATCAATGAAGGAATCCATTCCACTTAAAAAAAAGCCCTATCACCAAAAAAGGTTGAACTGTTTTTTCAATAAAGGGATCGCATTTTACGCAGAATATAATCTCAGGTTGTTTCTTTATTTGCTTTTCCAAAAAGCAGATATTATTTGTGCGATTGATCTCGACACGATACTACCCTGTTATTTTGTTTCTGTTGTAAGAAACAAAAAAAGAGTGTATGATGCACATGAATTGTTTACAGAACAAAAGGAGATCATTACAAGGCCATTCATTCATTCTGTTTGGTTGATGATCGAAAGATTTGCGGTCCCTAAATTCAAATCAGGATATACCGTAAACGATTTTATTCAGGAAGAATTGAACAGAAGATATAAAGTGGATTATGCGGTGATCAAAAACTTACCTACTCTTCAAACAACACATTTGAAACCTGAAACCAAAAATCAGGAACCATTCATTATTTATCAGGGTGCAGTAAATGAGGGAAGATGTTTTGAAACTTTGATCCCTGCCATGAGAGAAACAGATGCGAAGCTTATTATCTGCGGTAAAGGGAATTTTTTTGAAGCAGTAAAAGGATTGATCAAAGAAAATAATGTAGAAGATAAAATTGAATTGAAAGGTTATCTTTTACCTGAAGAATTACATCAATTAACTCCAACTGCAAAGTTTGGATTAACATTGTTTGAACCTGTTGGATTGAACCAATATCATTCCTTATCCAATCGTTTCTTTGATTATATCATGGCAGGCATTCCGCAGGTTTGTGTTGATTATCCGGAATACAAAAAGATCAATGATGTATTTGATATTGCACTGATGATAGAAGATACAGACAGTAATACAATTGCAGTTGCAATGAACAATTTGCTGCATAACGATGTTTTATATGAGAGATTGAAACAAAACTGTTTAAAAGCAAGAGAAGTGCTGAATTGGAAAATTGAAGAAAGTAAATTAAAAAAAATTTGGAAAAGCATTTGCACATTATCACATTAACAGTTCCCTTACCGATTGATTTCGGCGGGGTATTTGATCTTTTTTATAAACTGCCTGCATTACAGCAGGAAGGTGTGCATATTCATCTGCATTGTTTTGATGACGGACGTGGCGAACAAAAAGAATTGAATCAATATTGTGCCTCAGTGAATTATTATCAAAGAACAAAAGGTCATAAAGGTTTCACCACTTCACTTCCATATATTGTTTCGAGCAGAAAGAATGAAACATTGTTTGATACGCTTTTAAAAGATGACCATCCTATTTTAATGGAAGGTATTCATTGCACTTATTTATTAAACGATGAAAGGTTTCTGAAAAGGAAAAAGTATGTCAGGCTGCATAATGTTGAACAAGAATATTACCGGCATCTTTTTCGTTCTGCAAACGCCTTCATCCCTAAATTATATTATTGGTGGGAAAGTAATCAGCTTAAAAAATATGAAAAGTCTATCGCTGCAAAAGCCACTGCATTCTGGGCTGTAACACAGAAAGACACTCTTTTTTTCCGAATTGAGTTAGGTTATAACAACATTGATTATTTGCCGGTTTATCTTCCTTCTGAGTGGAAAATAAAATATCCGGAAGGGAAAGGAAATTATTGTTTATATCACGGAGACCTCAGTGTTGCTGCAAATGAGAAAGCAGTGATATGGTTATTAGAAGAAGTATTTAATACCCTGCAATTGCCATTTGTAATTGCAGGAAAAAATCCATCAAAAAAATTAGAAAGGGCGGCGTATGCACAAAAGCATACTTGTTTGGTTGCAAATCCGAATGAAAAGGAAATGCAGGACATGATCTCAAAAGCACATATTAATATCCTGCCTTCATTCACAAATACAGGTATTAAATTAAAATTGCTTAATGCATTATTTAACGGGCGTTTTGTTGCTGCGAACAATGCAACTGTTGAAGGAAGTGAATTAGATCAGTTTTGTGTAATTGCAAATGATGCAAATTCATTTCAGAAAAAAATTAATGCATTATTTTCTGAACCCTTCCGAAATGAAATAACAGAACAAAGAAGAGATGTATTGAACAAAATGTTCAGCAATGAAGCGAATGCCAAGCAACAAGTAAAATGGATATGGGGCGAATGATAAGATATGTTATGAAATGTTTGTCCGAAGGGCAATGTCATTAAGTTAAGAAACGTTATATCAGGTTGTGCCTGCCGAAACCAATTTTGCAACGGGAATTTCGTCTATCACTCTTCGAGAGCCCTGTCTGCCGACAGGCAGGCTCAGAGTGACAAACCTAAACTTAATGACATTGCCCAAAATGGATTCGTGGGAGAAAAACCAAAATCGGTATTCAAAAAAATCAGAGCAATGTATTGTTCAGCAGCGGCGCATTTTCCAAAAGCTTATATAATTTTTTATCTTTTGCAAATTGCTGTACCGTATGCAAATGATTTTGATGATGCATATCTGTTCCCACAAATTCCACCATCTTATTCTTCAATAATTTCTTTGCAATGTTTTTTACCTGCTTGCCATAATAACCGCTGAGTGATAATAAATTTATTTGAAACAAACAGCCTCTGTCTTTCAATTCCTGATACTGCTGAAATTGGGAGTGATAATAAGAATATCGCTCCGGATGCGCCAAAATGGGCTGCAATCCTGCAAGCTTTAATTCAAAAATTACTTTATGCAAATAAGGCGATGCTGCCATATAAGACATTTCTATCAAAATATAATTGTCACCGAAAGTGAGAAGCTTATCTCCTCTTGATACCGCCTGCTCGAATTCGTGATCGATCATATATTCTGCCGCAGCTTCAATGCTGACAGGTATTTCAAGGTTTTTCAATCTTTCTTTTACAGATGCCAATACCGGCAGAATTGTTTCAGGAGAATTAGGGTGTACACCTGACAGGATATGTGGTGTACAAATCAGTTTGCTGTAACCTAAATCATGTAATTGTTTCACGAAAAAGATAGTGTCTTCCATTTTTTGGAGACCATCATCAATTCCCGGTAATAAATGCGAATGCATATCGGCACCTAAAAAAGAAAGGTCTGAGCTGTATTTCCGTGAATTAAAAAATGAAAACATTCGTTTGTTTTATGATTTTATTTATCAATGCTGCGTAAAAATTTTGCGGGGTTGCCCGCATAAATACCCGGCTTTAAAATATCTTTTGTTACAACCGCACCGGCACCGATCACAACATCATCGCAAATAGTAACAGGTAAAATGGTTGCATTGCTACCTACTGAAATATTGTTGCCGAGATTCGTTGATTTCCAAAGATTGCTGTTTCCGGCTGGTTTCCCTTCTGTAAAAAGATCATTCACAAACATTACACCGTGACCGATAAAACAATTGTTTCCTATGATTACCAATTCGCAGATAAAGCTATGCGATTGTATCTTACAATCATTGCCTATCACTACACCTTTCTGCACTTCAACAAATGGCCCGATAAAAGAATTGCTGCCAATACTGCATTCATAGAGATTACATGGTTCAATCACTTTTACGTTTTCACCAAAATTGACATCTCTTATTCCTACGGTGAATCTTTTGTACGGCATTAATTCAATTGTTTGGCAGATTGATAAATTTTTTCAATGATCTCCACTGTCTTCATCCCTTCAAAGGCATTATCGGTATTGATTTTCCCGCTTTGTATCATTTCAATAATGTGTTGATATTCCTTATCATGATTACTCATCGAACCGAAATAAGTGCCATAATCATTCGCAATATTTCCTGCAGGTAATGTATCGAAATTAAAATTTTTGATATTAGAATATTCCAATTCGTTTAGGTATTCTCCACCGATCTTCACTGTTCCTTCTTCCCCAAAAATAGTTAAAGAACCTTCCATATTTTTTTTGAAACTGTTTATTGTAAAATGGATACTGCCGATCATTCCGTTGGCAAATTTAAGCAACACAGCCCCCGTATCTTCAAATTCAATCACAGATCGATGTGCATAATTACCTGTCATTGCATACACAGTTGCAATATCTCCAAAGAACCAGTACAGCAGATCAATAAAATGGCTGAATTGTGTAAACAAAATTCCGCCGTCCATGTATTTTGTTCCTTTCCAGCTATTTTGATAATATTCATTATTTCTGTTCCAAAAACAATTCAATTGAATGCTGAACAGTTTGCCTAATCTTTTTTCAATGAGCGCTTTTTTTACAGCAATTACAGGTGGATTAAACCGATTTTGTTTTATCACAAATAAATTTTTGCCCGCTTTCTCTGCTGCTGCTATCATGGCATTGCAATCATCAACGTTAAGTGCCATAGGCTTTTCAACAAGAACATGAAAACCAGATTGCAAACAGGCAATGCTTTGTTCAGTGTGTAAACCGTTGGGTGTACAAATAGAAATAACATCAATGTCAGTTTGATCCTTTAAAAGATCTTCCAAATTTCTGTATGTTTTCGCTTTATTTTTTTCTGCCAGTGAAATTGCTTTTTCATAAACAATATCACATACGGCAACTAACTCGCCATACGCATGAATATGTTCTGCATGCCGCTGCGCTATTCTTCCGCATCCGATTATCGCAAACCTGATCTTCTGCATGGCTCATGAAAGATTTTCAGCAATAAAAGTTTTCCTTTACTACAAACTGATCAATTTGAAGAACGTAAAAGGCTACGGTACCGGTCTTCAAAAATTTTTGTTTGATTGTCAATTGCAAAATTGTTTTCTATTTTTTTTCTGGCAGCTTCGCCGATTGTATTTCTTAATTCAAAATTGTTTATGAGTTGAACAAGATAATCAGCAATGGTTTTGTGATCATACAATTCTGCAATAAATCCATCAATACCATGATCAATCACCTCATCAACACCACCGCAATGTGTTGATACAACGGGTAATCGCATGGACATTGCTTCCAAAAGCACATTCGGAATTCCTTCAAATACGCTGGTTACCAAAAAAATGTCCGACTCTTCCAATAAAGTTTTTATCTCTTCTTTATTTCGTTTTGTCAAAAAATCTACGTGCCTTTCCAATGAGAGATTGAATACATGAAATTGTAATTCTTCCAATTGTTGTCCTTCCCCAACAATTGTCCAATGAAAATGATGGCCGCTATCCGCCAATATTTTCAAAGCCAAAATTCCTGTGAGATAATTTTTTTGGAAGTTTAACGGACCGATGGATAATATTTTTACAGCAGTAACATCAGCCTTTATTTTATTAGTGCTGAAAAAAGAAATATCAATAGCCGAAGTGTTTATAAATATTTTTGAAAGGTCACTGCAAAATGGTGCAACAGTTTTTTTCATGTCTTCAGAAACACAATGTATCAGGTCAACTTTTCTAAACAAGCCGCTCAATAACTCCTTTCGCTGATTATTAATTTGCAGTTTTACTTTTTCAGAAGTACCACGGCAACTGACTACTTTTTTCCCTTTCAATTCATCCATTACAGGCAGAAAGCTGGCTGCCAAGCCTGAAAATTCAAAATGAATAATATCATATTTTATCTTACCGAAGAACTGTACATAATAATTCTGTACGTAGTTTTTACGAAAAGCTTTTTTATCAAGACTTAATGATTGGAAAAACACGGCAGGTGATTCAAAGAAACTGCTGATTACCGACCTTATTGTTTTTGAAAGCGAAAGCACATGTACTTTTATTTTGGAAGATTCCAAATCATATTTCAAAAAGTTGTCTTTTGAAACATTTTTTTTATGACATACGATATGTATCTTATGGCCTTTTAAAGCTAAAGAGACCGCTTTGTTATAAATATAAGTCTCACTTACACTGGGAAAAGTATTTACAACAAGGCATATTCTCACGGCTAAGCTTTTATTTTTTATTTGATAGGTGATAGATATTCGGCAGGAAATTCTACTACCATCACCTGACCCAAACTCTGCAGTTGCACATACACTTTTTTCTTTCCGCCACGCAGAACGATACCGTCATTATCCATGAACACTCCATGATTCACTTTCACTTTTGTATTTTCTTTAAATCCTTCGGAAGAAATAATTTCAATCTTTGCATCTTCTTCGGAAAGATATTTTTTGATCATTGCGATCTCTTCATCTTTTATCACCGCCGGCTTGCCGAGATAATGCACAAAATTGAGCACACCATCTGTCATCAACACTTTCACTCTTTCCGCTTCGCCTATTCTTACAAAAACATAGGATTTAAAAAGAGGGTCTTCAATTATTTTTTTTCTGTCGCTCCACTGCCTTTCCACTTTCTGCAGCGGGCACCAGCTTTCAATTTCCTTTCTCAGCAATACACTGTCCACTTTCTTTTCCCATCGTGGTTTCGTGTAAATGGCATACCATTTTTTGTCCTGATGGATCATATTCCTGTCTTTTTTTTAATAAAGATAAAGTTTCACTGCGTTACATGCAATTGATCTGTATAAATATGTTATCAAGCAAAACAGATCATAACAAACAATTTAAATTTTTATGATGCAAAATTTAAAAAAAAATGCAGAAGTAATTTAACTTCTGCATTTTACTATAAAAAAGTTGTTCATTATTTGGAAACTGTATTTGCAGGAGCAGCTATCATGTCACTCACGATTTTAATGGCCTGATTGATATAAAGATCGGTCTTAATATCTTTTAACCATCTTTGATAACGTTCTCCTTTGCCTTTATCAGGATTGTTATAGAATTTATCCTTATCGAATCTGCTTACTTCAATGTTCATCTCAGCAGGCAACTTGGAAAGTTTGCTGATCTGAGTATTGGTAGAGTGAATCAGACTTTGTGTTTGCTTGTATTTTTCCAGATTCAGTTCGACAGGACTATCCATGTTCTTTGATAGCCATTGCGTATTTTCTTTAATCAGGTTAAAATTGAGGCTTTTACTGATTTCACCATTTTCCTTTTTAATGATATTGTCAAAATCGGCTGAAGTATTTTGCCAGGTCTGATAAGACGATTTTGCAATATCGTCCCATGGCAATGCATCCGGATTGTCTTTTTCACGGATCTTCATGTAATCATAATAATCGGGTAAAATAATATCAGGCACCACTCCTTTTAATTGGGTAGACCCACCATTCAAGCGATAGAATTTTTGGAATGTTAATTTAACGGCACCAAACTCAGTTCTGCCCGAAAAGAAATCTAATGCTTTACCGATGGGAACATTTTTTTGCACTGTCCCTTTGCCATAAGTTGAAGTACTGCCAATGATGATCCCTCTTTTATAATCCTGAATAGCAGCAGCAAAAATTTCACTTGCAGAAGCACTTCCTTCATTTACCATTACAGCCAAAGGACCGTTATATATTGCTGCGTGATCATTATCACTTAACACTGCTGATTTACCATTTCTATCTCGCACCTGAACAACAGGTCCGCGGCCAACAAACATCCCTACCATCTGCACCACTTCATACAAAGAACCACCACCATTCATTCTCAGATCGAGCACAATTCCTTTTACATCTTCAGCTTTTAATTTTTCAATTTCTTTTTCTACATCCTGCGAACAGCGGGCTCCGTTAGGCTTTTCGAAATCGGCATAAAAATCAGGAAGGAAAATATAACCGATCTTATCATTTCCGTTTTTAACGATAGCACTTCTTGCAAATGCTTCATCCAGCACAACTTCATCGCGAATAATTGAAATAATTTTTACAGTGCCGTCTTGCTTTTTAATCGTCAATTTTACTTCAGTACCTTTAGTGCCGCGGATCAGTTTTACCGCATCTGTAACATCATATCCTGCAATATCAACGGGCTCTGCACTACCTTGTGCAACTTTCAGAATAATATCATTCGCCATCAACTCACCGCTTTTCCATGCTGCACCGCCGGGTGATATACTTGAAATTTTAATGACGCCATCTGCCTCACTTAATAAAGCGCCAATGCCGTAAAAATGTCCGCTCATCATTTCATCAAATGCTCTTTTTTCTACCGGCGGAAAGTAATCTGAATGCGGATCCATCAAATTCGTGATCGTGTTAACGAATTTGTTGAATAATTCATCTTCCGTATTTGTAACCTTGTTACGGGTATATACTTTATCAACCACCTTCAAAATTTTTTCTCTTGCTTCTTTTTCTAATTGTGCATCAGGCTTATTAAAAGCAGTATCGTTTTTATTTTTTTCTTTTAGCTCTAACATTTCTGAATAACGTTCGAGCGTATAATATTTCAACTTCTTTCTCCATCTGTCTTTCCATTCAGTTTCGTTAGCAGAATAAGTTAATTTGTCACCATCGATCACAACAGATTCATTCACACTGAAGTCAAAAGGTTTTGCAAGGATTTCTTTATACAAAACCATCACATCGGCAATCCTTTTATCATATACCTGTTTCACAGCCGGTTCGAATTTTATATCTGCTCCATGTATCTCATCATCAATAGTTGTTTCATATTTCTTGAGCGAATTGATATCTGACTGAAGAAACAATGTTTTATCTGCATCCAAATCTTCCAGGTATTTTTTAAATACCTGTTTAGAAAAAGCATCATTGATCGTTTTAGGGCTATAATGCTGTTCTTCGAGCAGTGTTCCGATGATTGTTAATAATTTTTGTTTTTGATTGATATAATTTTTTTCGTTGCCGTTATTTTTTGTGAAAGCAAAAAATAAACAGCCGAATAAGATAACCGCTGACAACATCAGACCCTTTGTACTCTTCATAAATTGAATGAATTTTTGCATAATGAATTTTCAAAAATACTGTAAATACTATACTAACAAATATAGCCGAATACTCATTAACAAAGGTTTTTGATGAATGGTTCGGCACATTTATTCAAATTTCACTTGCGTGCAAATACGGTTTACCTTATTTTTGCGTCCCTGAATTAATCGGGTGACTGTAAACGGAGAGCGTAGCTCAGTAGGTTAGAGCGACAGTTTGTGGCACTGTAGGCCGTGGGTTCGAGACCCATCGTTCTCCCAAAAATCATTTTAAACCTTGAAGGTTTTTTAACCTTCGAGGTTTTTACTTAAATAAACTTACATGCATTGGTGGCTTTTGATTATTCCTTTTATTGCAGCATTGATCGGTTGGATCATTAACAGCCTTATCATCCGATTTTTGTTTCATCCTTTGCAACCGACCAAAATTCTCGGATTCACTTTTTTCGGGCTTATTCCTGCCAAGCGTGAGATAATCGCAAAACAATTGGGACAATATGTAGATGAAGAATTGTTTTCTTTCGGGGATATTGAAGAAAAGCTGACCAATCCGGCAAATATTGAAAAATTGCTTCCAATGGTGGAAGAACAGATCGATCATTTTCTAAGAAAAAAATTAGCTGAGCAAATGCCGATGATCAGCATGTTAATCGGAGAAAATACCATTCAGCAACTGAAAAATATTTTTATGGAAGAGTTAACCATACTGTTTCCTAATCTTATTCATCAGTATGCAAAGAATTTGCAGTCGGATCTTGATCTTGAAAAAATGATCACTGAAAAAATAATGGCCATCGATCTGATTGAAACAGAAAAAAAATTACATGCCCAATTTAAAAAAGAACTGCAATACTTCAGATTTGCAGGGGCTTTAACAGGTCTTATCATCGGCAGTATTCAGATACTCATTACATTATTATTGAATTAACCGAAATAAACAGGGCGTTCATCGATGCTATTTGAACTTTATCCTTTTAAAATTGTCATATAACCGTTCGTATAGTTAAGATTCATTTATAGCTGACAGAAACGGAATTTTGCATTATAAATACAACAAAAAAACATGTATAAAATTTTATCAACATTCTTATTTATTACAACGTTCTATTTTGCAGAAGCGCAAATGCCTGCCGGCATGATGGGTGCCAGAGGCGGAAAAGCAGGTTCCCAGAACATGAATATCGGGCATTTTTACGGTAAGGTTGTTGACAGTAAGACCAATAAAGGAATTGCAGGCGTAACATTACAATTGTCGGGAAATAAATTTGATACTGTTACCAAGCAAATGAAGCAGGCAATTTTAAAAACTGTAATAACAGAAACAAACGGTGATTTTAGTTTAGATGGCTTATCTCTTTTCGGGAATTTTAAATTAAAAATTTCCACATTAGGATATAAACCTTTAGAAAAGCAAATCAGTTTCGGAATTAAGTTCCCACAAGGCGGCGCAGCTAATGCAGCTCCTTCCGGTGGAATGCAGGATGGAAGCGGCAGCGGCATGAACAGCAATATGCAGCAAATGCTGGGACAGGCCGATAAAGATCTGGGCAATATAAAAATCGAAGCAAGTGCTGAAGATCTGGGTAACGTTACGGTTACTGCATCTTCCAGGCCTCAATTTGAATTAGGCATTGACAGAAAAATATTTAATGTAGATAAAAACCTAACCAGTACCGGTCAAACTGCAACTGAAGTAATGAAAAGTATTCCTTCGGTAAATGTAGATATTGATGGAAATGTTACTTTAAGAAATGCCGCACCTACTATTTTCATTGATAACAGACCTACCACATTAACATTAGACCAAATACCTTCTGATATTATTGACAAAGTGGAGATCATTACCAACCCATCCGCAAAATATGATGCATCAGGTGGTGGTGCAGGTATTATCAATATCGTATTAAAGAAAAATAAAAAGAACGGATATAATGGCGGTGTACGTGCCGGTGTTGATTCCAGAGGAAAAATAAATCTTGGCGGCGATATCAGTTATCGTCAAAACAAGGTTAACTTTTTTGCAAACGGAATGTTCATGCAAAGAAAATCCATCGTGGATGGACAAACTGAACGTAATAATTATTTAACTCCGCCGAGTTATGTAAATAATACCTCAAAATCTATTAATGACGGCTATTTTGGTTTCTTCCGCGGAGGTATGGACTATTTTATTGATAATAGAAATACGATCTCTTTTACCGGCAACTATACAAAAGGACATTTTGATAATAACAGCACACAAGTAGTGGATTCTACTATCAATTCTGTTTATACATCTTACAGTAATATCCTGAGTAATTCGATCATGAACTTTGAAAATTCAGGTACGCAATTAAGCTATAAACACAATTTTGCAAAAAACGGCCATGATTTGACCGCAGATTTCAATTACAATTCAAGTACAAATGATAATAATACAGATATCAGCACTCAAACGTACACACCAACAGGCGTAGCAAAAAGTCCGGCATTATTACAACAAACATTAGGTAGCGGTTATAATCATTTTTATACTATTCAATCAGATTATGAAAACCCTATTACTGATAATTCAAAATTTGAAGCCGGTGCAAGAGCAGCGATCAGAGATTTTTATAACAGCAGCAACCAATACATTTATGATTACAATTTAGGAAAGTATGTATTGATCCCTTACATCAGCAGTCAATATAAATATACTGATGAAGTATTCGCAGCTTATTCAACTTATACTTTCAAAGTTAAAAAATGGAGTTATTTGTTAGGACTAAGAGTGGAAAGTTCCAACTACTCCGGTACATTATTGAATTCAGCAGGTGCTGATTCATTAAACTTTAAGGTAAAGTACCCTGTAAGTTTGTTTCCAAGTGCATTTATAACATATAAATTAACTGCATCTCAGGATTTCCAAATCAATTATTCAAGGAAGATCAATCGTCCCAATTTCTTCCAATTGAACCCCTTCCCTAATTATTCCGATCCACAAAATATCAGTATAGGTAATCCGGATCTAAAACCTGAGTTTACGAACCTGTTTGAAGTATCTTATAACAATGCATACAAATCCGGTTCAAACTTTTTAGCAACCTTATTTTTTAAATATACCACCGATCCAATTACAAGATATGTTTATATAGATAAGAATGCAATCAGTCCTGTCGGAGATAGTGCTTATTTTAATTCTTATATCAATGGAAATTACAGTCTCGCTTATGGTTTGGAATTATCCAATAAAACAGCAGTTACAAAATGGTGGGATCTAACCTTAAGTGGCAATCTATATAATTCTAAGATCAATGCTGATGTACCGGGACAAGTAACAACATTAGATAATTCATTGATCAGCTGGTCAGCCAAGATGAATAATAATTTTAAACTTGCCAAGGGATTAACGTTGCAGTTTAGCGGAGATTATCAATCCAAAGCTGTTCAGCCGCAAAGCACCAGTGGTGGTAGCGGTGGTGGAGGCGGCGGTGGAATGTTTGGTGGTGGCGGACCCGGAGGCGGATCTCCTGCTACAGCACAGGGTTATGTTTTACCACGATACAGTTTTGATGCAGCAATACGAAAAGACTGGACCTGGAAAAAAGGACAAAGCGGTTCATTGACTTTAAGCATGAATGATATTTTCAGAACACAGGTACAAAAAGTTTATTCTGAAAGTTCTTACTTTACTCAAACCAGTGAAAGAAGAAGAGACCCCCAGGTGCTTCGTTTAAACTTCAGTTACCGTTTCGGCAAGTTTGATCTTAATTTAATTAAACGCAAGAATACAAAAGCAGATCAAACAGGTGGTATGGATATGATGAATCAAAATTAGTTTTTCGAATTTCATACAATTAAGACCTCAATTACTTTGCGTAGTTGAGGTTTTTTGTTTTTTTAAGTCGCATTAAATTATCATCAGCTGAAGTGTGCGACGCAACTAAGATTCCATGAAAATCAAAAGCCCGTATCAAAATATAATACATACCTCTTATCTTTATACAGATATTTATGAAATACCTGATTCTCTTTGCAAGCTTAGTTATTGTTTCCTGCAACAGCGGTAAGAGGCAATTTCCAAAAGCAGAAAATGCTTTGGATGCCGGTCGTGAGTTTATTGATGCCACATTAAAAGGCGATTTTGAAAAAGCAGCTTTCTATATGCTTGCAGATGAAGAGAATAAAAAGTTACTGCAGCAATATCAGACCAAATACAACACACAGAGCAAGCAAGATCAATTTGCATTGAAGCAATCGGTGATCAATATTCTGGAAGTGAATGATGTTAGCGAAAAAGAGACCATCATTAATTACAGCAACTCATTCAACAAGGTTGTACATAAAATAAAAGTGGTGAATATGAACGGTAACTGGTTGGCAGATTTTAAATATACTTTTGACGGAAACCTATGATGTTTAAGAATTTTATATTAGTGGGTGTTGGCGGAACCATCGGGTCTCTGCTTCGCTATTTATTTGCAGTAACCATTAAACATGAGTCATTCCCCTTTGCAACTTTTGCTGTAAATATTATCGGATCATTTATCATCGGCATCATTATGGGCATTGCTTCCAAACATGCAGGCTTCGGAGAATGGCGTTTGTTCTTAGCAACCGGCATCTGCGGCGGATTCACTACCTTTTCTTCCTTTTCATGGGAATGTATCAATATGCTGGAACAACAACGTTATATGGCTTTTGGATACTATCTTACAGGAAGTTTATTTTTAGGTCTGGCAGCAACTTTAATCGGTTATTTAATCATTAAACAATTTTGATATGATGACAGTATTACATCCCTGGCACGGCGTGCATTATGGAGAACATGCACCAAGAACCGTAAATGCAATTATTGAAATTCCGCAGGGAAGCAGGTGTAAATTCGAACTGGATAAAGACAGCGGCCTATTAAGATTAGATAGGGTTATTTATTCTTCTTTTTATTATCCGGTTAATTACGGATTCATTCCGCAGACTTATGGACATGATAAAGATCCATTAGATATTCTTGTATTAACATCTTTACCAGTTGTTCCTTTAACCCTAATGGAAGCAAAAGTAATTGGTGTGATGCAAATGATCGACAGTGGTGATTCTGATGATAAAATCATTGCCGTAGCAGCAAAAGACCCAAGTGTGAACCATTATAATAATATTGAAGAACTTCCTTCGCATTTTTTAAATGAACTGCGCCATTTTTTTGAAGAATACAAAGCGCTGGAAAATAAAGAAGTAGTGGTGGAAGAATTCGGTGATAAAGTAATAGCATTGAAAATCATTGAAGAAGCTATTCAGTATTATAAAGATAAATTCATAAGCAAATAAATTGAAAAAGATGAATCTAACGATAATGATGGTGCTGATCCTTTTGATCATCGGCTTATTTTCCGGTGCACTCAGTGGAATGGTAGGCGTAGGCGGTGGTATTGTTATCGTTCCTGCATTAGTATTTTTCCTGGCGTTCAGTCAAAAAGAAGCGCAAGGCACATCATTGGGTATATTATTATTACCTGTTGGCATATTGGGTGTTATTCAGTATTACAAACAGGGGCAGGTTGACTGGCGCGTTGTATTGATTGTTTCGTTGGCATTTTTAGCAGGCAATTATTTTGGAAGTAAGTTGGCATTAACACTGCCCGATAAAACTTTAAAAAAAGTATTTGCCATAGTATTGATATTTGTTGCCATCAAGATACTCTTTATCGATGCCAATAAAAAAGAAACAATACCGCCAACACCCATTTCTAACAATGTTGAGAATCCGAAAACTTAGGATTTGGAAAAATAAACCACAACCCTATCTTTGCACAAATCTGAAAAAATGGAAGAAACAAAAAAATCAACCGGAAAATATTGGATCTACTTTTTTATTTGGTTTGCGATTATCGTAACCATGCTGTATTTACCTCAATTCAGACAGTTCTTTTGGTTAGCATTACCCGGTACTGCTACTTATTTTGCCAAGGCAATGGATATTATTTAAAAATAAACCTTACTATAACAAGCCTCGCAACACAATTGCGGGGCTTTATTTTTTGTAACGTTTGACCAATCGCAAACGATGAGTTCTTTCTCCGGTATCGGAACTGATAATGCCGGCATTATCGATCTTATCAATTCTTACTTTTCCTGATGCATGAATGATCTCTTCACTGTTTATCAAAATACCAACGTGTGTAATCCTTCCTTTATCATTATCAAAAAAGGCAAGGTCACCGCAAACAGCTTCCTGTAAAAATCCTACCGCATCCCCTATTTCGGCCTGTTGATAAGCATCACGAGGCAGTTTGATGTTGAACATTTTAAATACCTGTTGTGTAAAGCCGCTGCAATCAATCCCGAAAATCGATTTACCTCCCCACAAATAGGGTGTATTCAAAAACTGTTCTGCGATATGTTGAATATTCTCTTTATTGAATTCATTTTGTGTTGCATCGCAAGTATATTTTGCAGGATATTGTACCGAAAAATTACCGAATGATATAATGTTGCTTGTTGAATAAAGTGGTGTTGCCAAACTGATCCTGCAATCTCTATCATTCAATTTTGCAAGGCCAATAGCTTTGTGCAAAAACAAATTCGTTTGCATTGTTTGCGATACTTCTGTCAACTGAACTTTCTGGCACCAGCCTTCATAATCATCATACAAACACTTAATGCGGATAAAATCTTTGGATGATTCCAATACTTCTGCAAACTCGCCCAATAATAACTCGGTCATTATTTCGCTGCGGTGAGATGCTTCTCTTCTTAATGGTGCAACAGCAACGATACATACAACATAACTCATGGTACATCATTTTATTTTCGATATGGAAATGCAGCATTCCTGCATCTTAAGAACATGAAGTTACTTGATAAAAAATATTTTACCTTGAATAAGTGAAGCAGGGCAAATTTGACCATATCACCGATAATGAATTGTTAGAAAGATTCTATGCCGATGGAAATAATGAATGGCTCGGAATTTTACTGCAACGCTATACTTTATTGCTATTGGGTACCTGTATGAAATACCTTAAAAACGAAGAAGAAGCAAAAGACGGTGTACAACAAATTTTCCTGAAAGTAGTAACAGAATTACAAAAATATAAAGTGGCTTATTTTAAAAGCTGGTTATACATGGTAGCTAAAAATCATTGCCTGATGCAATTGCGCAATAAGAATATTTTTGTCGAGGTTGATGATGAAAAAAATCAGCATTATGATGAAACAAACAACGCGGAAATAAGAAATAAGGAAAAAACACTGAATCTAATCGAATCATCCATAGTTGAATTGAATGAGGAACAGAAAACCTGTGTAATTTTATTTTATCTTCAAAAGAAAACTTATAACGAGATAGCCGCAAGCACCGGCTATTCTGTAATGCAGGTGAAAAGCCATATTCAAAATGGCAAGCGGAATTTGAAAATATTGGTTGAAAAGAAAATGAAAAATAACTGATGTCAGACCTTAATAACATATTGAATAATGATGATGAGCTGAGTGAAGAATTGTTGATGAAATATGCATCGGGCAATTTATCAGCAGAAGAACGCCATGCCATTGAAAGCAAGATGATCGATTCTTCTTTTCTCAGCGATGCTGTGGAAGGTATTAGTTCCATGAAGGATAAGAAACAAATTCAGCAATATGTTGATGAATTAAACACTCAATTACAAAAGCAGGTTCAGCAAAAAAAGAAACGCAAAGCAAAAAGGAAATTGCCAAGCATGGATTGGATCATCACTTCAGTAATTATTGTACTTCTTTTATGTGTACTTGGATATTTTGTTTTGCATTTGTATCAGACAAAATAGCAAACAACATCAAAGGTGATTAGAAAATAATCTATTGTCTGCATAATCGCTTGATCAATTCTTCCTGCTGTGGAAATTGTTTCGCCAATTCTTCTGCTTTCGCCAATTCAAAATCATCAAAATCAAATCCGGGGGAAACAGTACATCCTACAAAGCTAAAATCAGTATCTGTTGCGGGTTCTGAAGCAAACCAAGAACGAGCAGGAACGGCATATTGAAATGATTCTCCATTTTCAATATTGCTTCCCAATTTAATGGTCTCGAATTTTCCGTTAATATGAATTACATGAATCAATAAAGTTTGTCCCGCATAAAAATGCCAAACCTCATCACTTTCTATTCGATGAAATGCAGAAAAGTTTCCCTGCTCCAATAAAAAATAAATAGCGGTTGAATAAGCTCTGTCGCCTTTGAATTGTCTGGATAATATCTGATCAGGAATGATCTCGGGAGAACGATATGTTTCTTTGTAATAACCACCCTCAGGATGCGGTTGTAATTGAAATTGTTTGATTAATTGTTGAACGGTTAATGCAGGCATGATGAAGTAAACTATTTTTACGGAAAGATAAGCCGTTACAAACTCATTTAAACATGAAAGATAATTTTTCTAATCAAGCGGAACAATATGCCGGCTTCAGACCATATTATCCAAAAGCATTGTATGATTTTGTTTTCAGTCATATTAAAAATTTCAATACGGCTCTGGATGTTGCCACCGGAAATGGGCAAGCAGCAAGTGTTTTAGCAGAACATTTTACAAAAGTATTTGCTACGGATATCAGCCAAAAGCAATTGGACAAGGCAATTCAAAAAGAAAATATTATTTATTCTATAGAAGCTGCTGAAAAATTTTCTTTCCAGAATGACTATTTTGATCTCATCACAGTTGCGCAAGCCATTCATTGGTTTGACTTCGATAAATTTTATGCTGAAGTAAAAAGAACATTAAAAGATGATGGATTAATGGTTGTTATCGGTTATGGATTGATCCGAATTAATAATGAAGTGAATGCCGTCATTGATCATTTTTATACAAACGTGATCGGTTCTTACTGGGATAAAGAAAGAAAACATGTGGATGAAGAATACAGAACAATTCCATTTCCCTTTATTGAAATTGAATCTCCGAAATTATTTATTGAATACGAATGGACATTGGATCATTTCGTCAATTATCTGGGAACATGGAGTGCTGTTCAGCATTTCATCAAAGAACATAATAGTAATCCTATTGATTGCGATATAATGCAATCGCTGCAATTAGTTTGGGATGCAACAGAAAAAAAGAAAATAAGTTTTCCTTTGTTCATTAAAGCGGGAAGAAAAGCTGAATAGAATTGTTCCTGTACAAGAGTGCGACGCAACCACAGCTTAATTATTATTCAACTGCTGAGTACAAAAAATAAAAAAGCCACTCATAATGAGTAGCTTTTTTTGTGGACCTGAGCGGATTCGAACCGCTGTCCAAACACAATTACCATAAGTTTTCTACATGCTTATTTCATTATTAATTGTAGGCACTAAACAGGAAATGAACAAACCGATCTAATGCTTAGCTGGATGGTCTTAAGTAACAGTCACAGCCTTCTGATACAGCAACCTGTGTTTTGTTTAAGTCGGCGGCGGAACTTGGCAACAGATAAACCTGTTCGGCGGCCCGAATGACTATCTAATCACTGATTAGGCAGCCATGGCATACTGTGTATTGCCATTTGAGTTTTGAATATTCAGATTTAAGTGCTAATTATCCAACGCACTGCATGCTTATACTTACCGCAATCTATGCTGTCAAAACCAATACAGGCCCAGTTATAAGTACGAGGTAAGAAGTAAGAATTTAGAAATAAAATCAAAGAACTATTTGAAGGTTTAAGAAGTTCAAAACGTTTAAGGTTGGATAATCTCTTAAACTTATTAAACATTTAAACTTTTGAAACTTATTTAAACAATCGTAAAAAATCCAATCCCAATGCATAAGACATTAAACCGAGTAGCAAAATCATGCCAACCATTTGTGCATACTCCATAAACTTATCGCTTGGTTTGCGGCCGCTGATCATTTCTACGATTGTAAACAATGCATGACCTCCATCCAATGCAGGAATCGGTAAAATATTCATAAATGCCAATACAATGGAGAAAATGGCAGTAAGCTGCCAGAATGCTTGCCAATCCCACACGCCTGGAAATAAACCACCAATGCTGATCACACTTCCCAAAGATTCACTTGCTTTTGCCTGCCCTGTAAATAATTGTTTGATGCCCGTTAAATAATGTCCCAATGTTGACCAACACATTTTAAATCCTGCAGGTACCGCTTCAATGAAAGAATATTTTTTTGTTTCGAGTTTAAACCCAAGATTCGATGGATTCAAATCAAAAACAACTCCAATTTTGCCTTTATCATTAACAGTCACAGGAATTATTAATGTATCTGTTTGATTACGCAACACTTTTAAGTGTATCGTTGTATTGGCTTTTTGTTTTATGATTTTAATGAAGTCATGGAAATAAAGGAACCCCGATGAATCAACACCAATAATCTGGTCGCCTTTTTTTAATCCTTCTTTTTCTGCATTGAACCCTTTTTGAAAATCAAGAATTATACCCGGAATACGAATGTCTACAAAGTCTTCCCCTTTCGATTTATTCAATTGCCTGATCAAACTATCAGGTAAAGTTATTATTGATTCCTGACCGTCTCTGCTGATCGTGATCGATTTTGCTTCATTAACGATGATCTGCCCTGCGGTCTTAAATGCATTCTTCAATTCAGCATCACCTACTTTTAAAATATAATCGCCATCCTGTAAGCCGATCTTTTTTCCCAAACTATCTGCAACAATACCATACTTTAAATTCTTGGCTGGCAAATATTCTTCACCCCAAACCCACATGATACCAATGAAAATAACGATCGCCAGGATCACATTCACCACCACACCACCGATCATAATAATTAAACGTTGCCATGCTTTCTTTGCCCTGAACTCATCAGGCTTCGGTGGCAACTTTAATTGATCCTTATCCATGCTTTCATCGATCATGCCGGCAATCTTTACATAGCCGCCGAAAGGTATCCAACCAAGCCCATACTCGGTTTCACCTTTTGTTGTTTTCCATAAACTGAACCATGGATTGAAAAACAAATAAAATTTTTCCACCCTGCATTTAAACCATCTCGCAGGAATAAAATGTCCTAATTCGTGCAATACAACCAATATCGAGAACGACATGATAAACTGCAAAGTCTTTATTCCTGCTACACTCCAATCAATTGCTAATAACATTCAAATTATTTTTTTTGTGAACTAACTTTTGTTTTTTACTCATCTTTCCTTGCCTTCGACTCTTTCAGTGAAAGAGTCGCACTCTTGTACGCTTTGTTCTTTATTCAACTTGAACCTTGCTCCTTGAATCTTGTAACTTTTAACTTACATTTCAACCAAAGAGGCGGCAAAGTTACGTGCCTCACCATCGCTTTCAAAATACTCTTCCAATGTTGGCTTTTCGATGAATGAAATTTTCTGCAATGTTTGCTCCACCATTTCGGTCATATCCAAAAAACCAATTCTGTTTTTCAGAAAAGCATACACTGCAATTTCATTCGCAGCATTCAATATACATGGCATGTTTCCTCCTTTATTCAATGCATCGATTGCCAATGATAAATTCCTGAATGTACGCAGATCCGGTTCTTCAAAACTAAGCGTTGAAGGCTTTTTGAAATTATAACGCGGAAAATCATTAACAATGCGTTGCGGAAATGCCATAGCATATTGAATAGGCAATTTCATATCAGGCAAACCCATTTGCGCTTTAATGCTTCCGTCTTCAAACTGAACCATGCTGTGAATGATACTTTGCGGATGAATGACCACCTGAATTTGATCCGGTCTTAAATTAAATAGCCATTTGGCTTCAATCATCTCCAACCCTTTATTCATCAATGTTGCAGAATCAATACTAACTTTGGCACCCATTGACCAGTTAGGATGTTGTAATGCATGATCTCGTTTTACATTCACCAAAAAATTGGGTTTCTTTCCGAGGAAAGGACCACCGCTTGCCGTAAGAATTACTTTTTCAATTTTATTTCTTCCTTCACCCACCAAACATTGAAAGATGGCTGAATGTTCACTATCAACAGGAATGACAGGGACTCTTTTCTCCAATGCCTTTTGCATTACAATATCCCCTGCCACCACTAATGTTTCTTTGTTAGCTAAAGCAACGGGCTTATTGTTATCAATGGCTTTAAGTGTTGATTTTAGTCCGGCATAGCCAACAATGGCCGCCAGCATCATATCGTAACAATCCATGGATGCTACTTCTTCCAATGATTGTTCCCCTGTAAACACTTTGATATCTGTTTTTGACAATGCCTGTTTTACATGCTCATATTTTTTTTCATCTCCGATCACCACACAATTCGGATTAAACTCTAATGCCTGTTTGATCAATAAAACATCATTGGTTTGAGCCGTAAGAATTTCAGCAGAGAATTTATCAGTATTAGCAGCAATTACTTCTAATGCCTGCGTGCCGATGCTGCCCGTAGATCCGAATACCGCAATGCGTTTAATAGTTGACATTAGTTGTGCGTCATTAAAATAAAGTAAACAAAGATGTACAAATTAAGGCAAACTATCGTGAAGATAAAAGCCAATTATTTTACTGAGCCTTTTATGATAAAAAAGGGAGCAAATCGTCCGCAATCTTTCTATCGTTGCTTAAACGGGGCACTTTGTTTTGTCCGCCGAGCTTTCCGACGGATTTCATATAATCAATAAAACCGTTCTTTCTTATTTGCCTGATCTGCAATTTCTCTAAAATATTGCCGCGTATCAGGTCGTCATAATACACATTTTTCATTCGTAAATTATTATCGATCTTTTCAGTAAATGCATTCATATCTGCCGGTCTATTTTCAAATTCAATAAACCATTCATGAAAGCTTTTTCCTGCATTCTGAGAGATATTGGGAGCGACGGTAAACTCTGTGATCTTTATATTTTCTTCCTCAGCAGCTTTCAGTAAAGCATGTTCAACTTCTTCACCGATCACATGTTCGCCAAAAGCAGAAATAAAGTGTTTGATCCTTCCGCTCACTACCAAACGATATGGATCGGTGCTGACAAACTTCACCGTATCACCGATATTATATCCCCATAAACCTGCATTGCTGCTGATGATCAGCGCATAGTTCTCACCTATTTTAACATCATGCAAGCTTAAACGCGCAGGGCTTTCATTGAATATTTCATTGGCAGGAATAAACTCAAAATAAATACCGCTATTTGTATTCAATAATAAACCTTCCGCTTTCTGTGAATCCTGAAAAGCAAAGAAACCTTCACTTGCAGGAAAGAGTTCTATGCAATCGATCTTTTTCCCGATGCTTTCAAATAGTTTGGCTTTATACGGATCGAAGTTTACCCCACCCTGCACCATGATGGAAAAGTTTGGAAATAATTCAGCGACTTTTTTATTCCCTTTTTCGATCAATCGATCAAAATACATTTGCATCCATGGCGGGATACCACTTATTAAAGTCATATCCTGTTTCAGAGTTTCTTCAACGATCTTATCGAGCTTTGTTTCCCAATCTTCAATACAATTGGTCTCATAGCTTGGTAATTGATTCGTGCGTAAATATTTCGGGATATGGTGATTCACGATTCCGCTTAATCTACCGGTTGGTATATCGGCGATCCTTTCCAATTCGGGTGAGCCGCTTAAAAAGATCATCTTCCCTTTTGCAAAATCATAGTTACCTGATTCGGCCATATAACACAATAATGCATTTCGGGCTGTATCAATATGATTATCAATTGAGTCTTTAGTGATGGGAATATATTTGATGCCTGATGTGGTTCCGCTTGTTTTTGCAAAGTAGATGGGCTTCCCTTTCCATAAAATATTATGCTTTCCTTCCTTTATTTTTTGGATAAAAGGTTTGAATTGTTCATAATCCCTGATAGGAACTGCTGCTGCAAATTCAGCATGGTTGGTTACAGAAGCGAGATGATGTTGCTTACCGAATTCGGTATCCTTGCCGTTTTTGATAAGTGATTTCAAAATGGCATCCTGATCTTCGAGAGCGGTATGCTTTCCTTTCTGTATCTTATTATATATATAGTGCGCAAACGGTCGGGCTAATAGTGATTTCAGGTTCATACAGAACGGATGATCGTTTAGAGAAGCGGCAAAAATAGGCTTGCCGGCGCAGTAATTAGCTTCAATCGCCATTATTTTACAGAAAATTCATCCTTTAGGAACAATTATTTGGGAAATGTTTGCAGATTTTCGTTGCCAAACCTTACCTTTGCCGTCCTAATTTTGGATAGTTATGTTAGCAGTAGTAAAAATTGCAGGTCAACAATTTAAAGTACAAACAGGAGATAGTTTGTATGTACCTCATATCGAGGGAAAGAACGGCGACAAAGTTGAATTCAACGAAGTGTTGCTGGTGGACAATGACGGGAAAATTTCAACCGGCAGTGCTGTAAAAGCTACTGTTAAGGCAGAAATTGTAACCGAACTTGTACAAGGTGATAAAGTGATCGCTTTTAAAATGAAAAGAAGAAAAGGTTTCCGAAAGAAACACGGTCACAGAACTCACTATACACAAATCAAAATTGAAAGCATCGCTTAATTAAAAACCGATGATTAAAAACGAAAGATTAAAGTGATGATCATTTTAGTTTATCGTTTTTAGTTTTTAAAAAATAAAATCATGGCACACAAAAAAGGTGAAGGCAGCGTAAAGAATGGTCGCGATTCAAACAGCAAACGTTTGGGTGTAAAAATTTTTGGCGGACAACCTGCAATATCAGGAAACATTATTGTTCGTCAACGCGGAACAGAATATCATCCGGGTAAAAATGTTGGTGTTGGAAAAGATTTTACCCTCTTTGCATTGACTGATGGAATAGTAGAATTCAAGAAAGGAAGAAACGACAGATCAACTGTTTCGGTGTTACCGGTTGAGCTCGCATCTTAAAAAAAATTTTGCGGTTTAAAAAATGTTTATAATTTTATAGTATTAACTAACCATTAAATTTTAAAAACATGGCAAAAGCTGCAAAAAAAGCTGCTAAGAAAGCTGCTCCTAAGAAAGCTGCAAAAAAAGCTGCTCCTAAAAAAGCTGCAAAAAAAGCTGCTCCTAAAAAAGCTGCTAAGAAAGCTGCTAAGAAGAAAAAATAATCTTCTAAGTAAAATAGATCTTAAAGTCCCGGAAATTTCCGGGACTTTTTATTTTATGTCAATCCCCGACAGATAATTAAATTTGATTCATGGATAATAATTCGATTGCAGATAATTTTTCTTTACTCTCCAAACTCATGGACATTCATGGAGATAATAGTTTTAAATCCAAGTCATATTCTGTTGCTGCTTACACCATTGAAAAATTACCAACTGAGCTAAGTGAATTACCTGCTGATAAAATATTTTCCATCAAAGGGATCGGCGATGCCATCGGTAAAAAAATAATTGAACAAATAGAAACAGGGCAGCTTTCAGTATTAAATGAATACCTGCAAAAAACACCGCCCGGAATCCTTGAAATGCTTAGTATCAAAGGGATTGGACCGAAAAAGATATCAACCATCTGGAAAGAATTGGATATTGAAACATTAGGCGAACTGCTATATGCCTGTAATGAAAACAGACTCACCTTATACAAAGGTTTCGGCGAAAAGACACAACAGAACATTAAAGAGTCCATCGAATTTTACATGGGCAGTTTAGGAAGTTTTTTATATCAACAAATAGAGACTTATGCAGCAGCGATTGATGAAAAATTAAAAAGTCAGTTTGCAAAAGATCAGTTTATTTTAACCGGAGAATTAAGAAGGCAATTAGATGTAATTGAAAAAATTGAATGGGTCACAACAACATCATTGAGCAATTTAAAAACATTTTTTATTGCTAATGATTTTGCTGTAAAAGAAGAGACGAGTTCTTACATTTCTTTTAAAGGAAAAGAGAATGTAACGATTGGATTTTTTTGTTGTGATGCAACAAATTTTTACAGTAAATTATTTACTACAAGTTGCAGCGAAACATTTTTATCTGCATGGAATTCGATCACAAATTGGGACGTTGATTTTTCCTACAAAACCGAAGAAGAAATATTTTTTTTGGAAAAAATTGACTTTATTCCCCCTTTTCGGAGAGAAACTGAAAAAAATATTATCCACGCAAAATCGGGTTTATTCACAATTCCAATTCAGCCAAATGATATCAAATCTATTATTCATTCGCATAGTAAATGGAGTGATGGAAATAATAAGATTGAAGAAATGGTTGTTGCTGCAATAAAAAAAGGATTAGAATATTTAGTGCTCAGTGATCACAGCAAATCTGCATTTTATGCAAACGGTTTATACGAAGAACGTATCATTGAACAGCACAAAGAAATTGATGAGCTCAATAAAAAGTATCCAAACTTCAGAATTTTTAAAAGTATTGAAAGTGATATTTTAAATGGCGGCAGTTTGGATTATGATGATAATGTACTGGCTAATTTTGATCTTGTGATTGCATCCGTTCATTCCAATTTAAAGATGAATGAAGAAAAAGCGATGATGCGTTTAATGAATGCGATTGAAAATCCTTACACCAGCATTCTCGGCCACATGACTGGCCGTTTATTATTGAGCCGCAACGGTTACCCTGTTGATCATAAAAAGATCATTGAAGCTTGTGCCGCCAATGATGTGGTCATTGAATTAAATGCTCATCCAAGAAGGCTGGATATTGATTGGCGATGGATTGATTATGCACTTGAAAAAGGTGTTTTGCTCTCGATTGATCCCGATGCACATAGTATTGAAGGTTTTGATGACTGCCGTTACGGCGTTTTGGTGGCACAAAAAACAGGATTGACGAAAGAAAAGAACCTCAGCAGCTTCTCTTTAAAAGAATTTGAAACATTTCTTGTACAACAACATTCAAAAAGGAATTAGAATAATTCAACTCAAAGGCAATTCAACAAAGAAAGTTGTTCCCTTAGCTTCCTCCGTTTCGAACCATATTTGTCCGTTTGCTTTTTCTACAATGCCTTTGCATATAGCAAGCCCCAATCCAGTTCCGGAAGATTTGGTAGTAAAGTTTGGCGTGAATATTTTTTGCTGCATGGCAACAGGAATGCCATGGCCATTGTCTTTTACAGATATTCTTGCAAAGCCATTTATGATCTGCTGTTTAATTTCGATAACAGCATTTTTATTTTCTTCTGTTGCTTCTATTGCATTTTTAAGCAGGTTGGTGAACAAACGGTTGATTTGGATTTTATCAGCCGTTAACCGATAATTGCCTTCTTCTTTTTCCAATTGTAATTGTATGTTGCTGTTGGTTTGATACAAGTTGAGTAATGAAATTATTAACTCGCTCAAATCAAACTCTTCCAAATGTACATTACTGATATTGGCGAATTGAGAGAAATCGCCGGCAATCTTAGACAATTGATCGATCTGTTCCACCAATGTTTTAGCAACTTGCTGCGATAATTCTTTTACATTATCTGCGCCGCCATCAATGGCACGCTGCAAATACTGAATACTTAATTTCATTGGTGTTAAAGGGTTCTTGATTTCATGAGCAACTTGCCTTGCCATTTCGCGCCAGGCTCCTTCCCTTTCACTTTGTGCCAATGCTTTGGCACTTTCTTCCAATTTCTTCACCATCTTATTGTATTCATTCACCAATATTCCGATCTCATCATTTCCTTTCCAATCAATCACTTCATTTACTTTACCAAAACTTACCTGTTTCATTTTATCGCCAATTAAACTGAAACTGGATGTAATTCTGTTGGTAACTAAAAATGCAAAGGCGCCTGCAATTAAAAAAGTGAATGCATTCAAATTAATCAATGCTGCAAGAAAGCCTGATATTTCCTGATTTAATTCTGCCTGCGAATTCAGATATGGGATATTCATATAAGCGTATGTGTTCCCTTCTTCGTCTGTAACAGGCGCATATATACTGAGGTAAGAAAGCTTGCCTATTTTTTCCTGCTGCACCAATCTTGTCATTTTATTAGCTGATAATTGCCAGTATGCAACAGGATCCATCTTATTACTCAACAAATGTTTGTTGTAAATGTATGGCTGTGTAGAAACCTTCAATGTTCCTGATACATCAAAAAAGTTTACATCCACGCTGTGTGCTTCCGAAATTTCATTAATTGTTTTTTCAATATAATTATTCAGATCGGCATCATTTACATTCAGTACATTTTGATTGATATACTGTGAGCGGAAACGGTTCTCCACTTCAGCAGTCATTACCTGCAATGATTTCAGCAATCTTTCTTCATTACTTTTATTGAACCGGATGATAAAAAAGGCGATCGTTGCAATACCTATCACCAAAAATGAAAAGACACTGATGAAAATAATGGTGGCATGGATCTGCGAACGGATGTTCAATTGCAGCAATTGCCTTATTGCAGGCCATTTGAACCTTGCCTGCAAAAAATAGCCGATGGCGCGGAATAAAAAAATGACTGCCAATAGAATACTGAACAGATAGGCAAACAAAGCAACGGATTCAAGGAAAAGATCATTCTTTTTTGCGATGAGCACCTGTTTGCCGTTACTTGCATTGTACCAAAGCTCATCATACGTGCCGTTATTATGGCGTTCAAATTCAACATTTGAAAAATCCTTTTTGCTGAACTGAACAGGGAAATTATAATCATTAAATTTATTGGTGATCTTTCCGTTGCTGTACACAGCATAAGTGTAGTCGGTGTTTAGATCTACAGAAATGTCTTTCGTTTGTTTAAACAGTTCCGGAAACAAAGCCTCACTTACATATTTTTTGGGTTTAACAACAACAAATAAATACCCTGCAGACGCTTCCTGCCTGATTTGTTTCTCATAAATATATCCGGATGCACCACCTGCGTTTTCATAACTGTACAAACCGGGTATGGTTGTGATTTTTCCCTGTGTAAGAATTAAAGTTTTAATAGTGGAATACTTAACGGAATCATCATTGAATAAAGGATGGAATAAACTGTCGAAAGTATATATTCTCGTATCATATTTATTGAGATAGCCGGAAAAATTTTGATCGGTCAGGCTGTCTTTTATGAACTTGTTGGAATATTCAGTTTTAAATCGATAAAAATTCTCTGCTAAAAATTTATCGTCAAAATTTGTTGCGGCAATATTCAATAAACTTTCACCTGACGGATCAGATTGTAATGCCAATCTTTCTGCCATCCTTTTACGTTGTTCAATTTCTACATTCTTATTTTCATAAATCACAACAGCTGTAACAGAAACGGCAAAGAACATTACCCAAAAAATAAAAAAACCTGATTGTAAAACTGAAAGATGTATATCTCGTTTCCTGTAATAGAGAATGGCAATGTATAGTAGCAGCCATGCCAATACAATGATGTTGGGTACCGTAGAAGTATCTCCGATATGAAAGCTCAGGAAAATCAGTCCTGTAACTGCAGCAGTCAGTAATTGTTGTGAAAGATTGATCTTACAAAGTATTGTTCCTTCCAACAGAATGTGCGACAAGTTATAGAATGTAAGCACCAACAAGCCAAGAATCGCAAAACTGATGATACTGTAAACATTGAGGCTAAAAAAATCGGTTACATCAAAAGATATTTTGGAATCAACCACAAGACTTCTTATCACACTCACCAATACAAAACAAATCATTACAAACAATGCGATATTGATATAACTGAATATTTTTTTTAGTATGGAAGTAGTTTCGCCGATATGTGGATCATGATGAAGTTTATAAAAATTCACTAACCAGAAAATGAGCATCGTATTGATAAGAAGATCACCTAAAGACGGATGCAGAAAATTGGATGCATATATTGCAGGGTCGAATAATTCTATCCTCCTGAAATCGAAAGGAACAGGAAGATAATATGTTATGAGTCTGAGTGAGATTGTTGCACTTACCAACAGAAAAAATATCTGACTGAACTTTTTGCCGGACGACACATCTGTTGCAACAGCATTCAGGAAAAAAAATAAAAAAAGAATGGCAAGTGTTCTCAATAAGATTGTAAAAAGGTCATAATCTGTACTATATTTCTCATCTTTTAATTTGATCTTAAAAAGGTCTTTACCATCAATGCTGTGAATGTGAAATGCAGTGCTGTCGGTGCTAATGGCATATTGATCATCCATTCCTGGAAGTCCATCAAAGTCTGTTACCAGGTATTTATTTTCGATGAAATAATCCCATTTTACCGGCAATAAGCCCACCACAAAAAATTGTTGATTGTTCAAATCGACAGTTCTTTTTATCAGTTCAAAACTTCCGTTTTGATGCTTTAAAAAATAGTTGCCATCTTTTCTCTGAATATCCTCAGGATCGGTATAATACTGATTACTGTTCCAGAAAAAAAGTGAAGGTTTGTCTGTTGAAGTATTACCATAAATGAATAAACCAAAGGGCTCTGTGGCTAACTTATTTTTGACTGCATTATTTTCTTTGCTCTTTAGCAGGGAATAAAGTAAAGATGTATCAGATAATATAAGACTAAATTTTTCTTCTTTCTCATTAAGTTGCTGCTCTAATTTATTCTGCACCTGTTGCGGGGAAGAAATATAATCGCGGTAATTGGAAACAATAAAAGAAAGCGTGTACAGCCATGCGGCGGTAATAATCAAATATCCATGCTTATAAGCTGCTGATCGTATTGTTGTGGTCAAGTATTGTTAGTTTGCTTTTTCACTTTATTCCAGATGGCATCCATTTCTTCTAAATTCATCTCCGTTAAATTTTTTCCGTTTGCTGATGCAATAGATTCCATTTGCTGAAAACGATGAATGAACTTCTTATTGGTTTTTTCCAAAACGCCTTCAGCATCAACTTGCAAAAACCGTGCATAATTGATCATGCTAAATAATACATCACCAAATTCTTCTTCAATATGCGACTGATGCTTCTCAAGAATTGCTTCCTGTAACTCATTTATCTCTTCTTCCACTTTTTTCCATACATCTTCTTTATTCTCCCATTCAAAACCAACTTGTTTAGCTTTTTCCTGAATCCTTGTCGCTTTAACGACCGCAGGTAAAGAAGGGGGCACACCACTCAACACACTTTTCTTTCCCTCTTTTATTTTTATTTTTTCCCAGTTTCGTTTCACGTCTTCTTCATCCATTACTTTAACATCGCCATAGATATGCGGATGACGGATAATTAATTTTTCGCTGATGCCATCAATCACCTGCTCTAAAGTAAATTGATCTTCTTCTGCACCTATCTTTGAATAGAACAAAATATGCAGCAGAAGATCGCCCAATTCTTCGCGAATACCTTTCCAATCATCATCAGAAATCGCATCTGCCAGTTCATAGGTTTCTTCCAGTGTCATGGAACGCAATGTGTGGATCGTTTGCTTTTTATCCCAGGGGCATTTTTCGCGCAATTCATCCATGATCTTTACCAATCGAAGAAAACTTTCAGCTGTAGTTGACATAAAATTTAGTTATAATATAATGTTGGACTGATGACCAAAGCATATACAATTAAAAATATAATACCGAAAAAACAATACAAAAGACAACATTTTACAAATGTTTTAAGCCTGCGTTGCCCGTAAAAATTACGGAGTGCCTTATACACATAAAAGAAACTGAGAAGGCTAACAATACCGCTTAAGAATTCGAATATCCATTTTAAAAAATGTTCTGATAAAAATTCGAACCCATATTGCAGCATATACATAATATAGATCGCATTAAAGAGGTGGATAATAAAAATAAGATGGCTTACATAAAAAAATTGTTTCTGTTTCCTGTACAACATCATTAACACCAATGCCATCAATGGCAGCGTGCAAAACATTACTTGCGGCACTTTATGGCGTATCTCTTCCCTGTTCTCGTAAAATTTACCGAGCGATCTTTTAACAACTCCGTTTTTGGTGTTGACTGCTGTATCGGTATCGTCTATGTAAAAATCAACAATATCTGAACTCTCGAGCTTACCTATTTTAATGTGCGGTGAAAGGGCTGTATCAGTATTTGTATACTTGTACTTATGCAGCTGTGCTGTATCTTTTGAAAATTTTCTGACAGTATCATTTTTTATAACATCGGTTGCGGCAGCAATGTCTTTATTTACTTTTTTATTTTTATGATCACTATGTATGGAAAAATAAATAAGAAAAAAAACAGCCGAAGTAAATACATACATCCTGATCGGGTGTAAATAACTCATTCTTCTTCCGCTCAAATATTCTTTGGATAAAAATCCCGGTCTGAATAAAAGATATTTGATTGTATTAAAAAATTTACTGTCAAAATGTGTGATGTCTTCCACAAAATGATTCACCAAATGCCAGAAGCTTTCCTTCGGTTCAATATTTTCCTGACCGCATACATGGCAATACCGACCATAGACAGCGGCTTTACAATTGAGACAAATTTTTTCTTTTCTTTCTTTATTATGCGACACCTTGTTAACGTTTGATTAAAAATACGTAACAACCCAATAACAGCCGCAGCTTTGTGGATTCTATTTTTTGAATGTTGATAACCTTGCCGTTACTTTTGATGAAATCTTTTTTCGTATGAAGTTTTTTTTCGTCATTGGCACCGTGTTTTTTTGTTTCCCCCTGTTTGGTCAGTATTATTATAACGACCTTCTTGCCAATAACCAAAGCAACAGGCAATATCAACTGCTAAGATCCAATAAAATAAGATACGTTAAAGTAACCAGTTTTGATGCTGATAATAAACAATCAACCGGGTTTTCATTATCGCAGAAATTCAGTCCCGATTATAAAAAGTTAATTACCACATCTGCTTTAGATTCAAATGAAGCATCAATCCTCACCACTTCTTATGAAAATAATAAAGTAACAGCTACCTCAACCATTATAAAGGGTATTGAAACAAAAACAGAATATCTGTATGATGAAAAAGGATTATTACAAAAGATCATTTCCAGCAGCATTGATACTGCATTAAACAGTAATGCCGCAGAACAGCATATCTGGTTTTATACAGCCAAAAATCAGCCTGATTATATGCTGAAAATAAAAAACGGAAATGACACCACAAGGGTCGAATTTATCAATGATGAACATGGCAATGTGGTGGAAGAACACTGGAAAAAAAGAAATCTTTCACTTGAAACCTATTACTATTACTACAATGAAAATAATTTATTGACAGACATTGTACGATTTAACAAAAGGGCTCAAAGACTATTGCCCGACTTTCTTTTTGAATATGATGATCAGGGCAGGGTCGTTCAAATGAAACAGGTACCTGCCGGCAGCAGTAACTATCTGATCTGGAAATACGTTTACAATGCAGCGGGCTTAAAGCAGGAAGAAATCTGCCAGGATAAACAAAAGCTGTTGGTGGGGAGAATTGAATACAGCTACCAATAGTTATTCACTTTGCTTGTAAATACCAGCAAAACTGACCCCCTTTCGCCAGCACAATGTGACCCCCTAAAAATTCTTTTTCAAAACGGGGTTAATTGATGGCCTAAAAAATGGTAAA